>ERZ773267.413-NODE-413-length-29155-cov-10.300859_pt1 | contig 29155 bp, 30 predicted proteins | sample MGYA00511959_ERZ773267 | MGnify/ENA primary metagenome ERZ773267 (study PRJEB29015, sample SAMEA2738165) | human oral metagenome | biome: human oral; feature: human-associated habitat; material: saliva | place: China | collected 2240 ... | reverse complement strand
CCCCTGACTGGGCTGAAAAGATGCTTGAGATGGAGCTGGCTGTCTGCAACCAATCTCCTTATCGAGACATCGCTGCCTTTCAGCATGTTTGGCTGAGCAAGCACTAAATCTATTTATTAAGCACAATCTTCCTAGGGAGAACTATTTATGGCAGAAAGAAATGTCAGAGAGCCTGAGCAGCCGGTCAACTACGCCATGCTCAGTTTGTTTCAGTACATGGCTTCAATTTTGGTAATCTTGGTGCATTGCCAGCGGCTTTTCGAGAATGAAATTCTACATTTCACTCAGAAAAGTATGTTTGGTCGTATGGCAGTGCCCTTTTTCCTGATTTCATCAGCTTTTATGCTTAAATCCAGCTTGGCTAAGAAGCAGGAAATGAAGCTCTATATTAAGCGTGTTTTGAAGCAGTATCTTTTGTGGAGCGGGATTTATGTTCCTTATGCCTTGGCCTATTTTTGGACCTTGCCACTTCCTAAACATTATGCTCCATTAGCCTTATTGGCTGGGCTTTTGTATATCGGTTTATGCTATCAGCTTTGGTATATTCCTGCCTTTCTCTTAGGTTTGCTGTTGGTCCATTTTTTATATAAGAAATTAGGCCCCAAGAAAACATTTGTCCTTTTACTGGTTCTATATGCCTTAGGTGCCATTGAGACTTATCACGCCTATCTGGCTCCTAGTCTTCTAACAGACTGGTATGATGCTTATGCTAAGCTATTTTTTACTAGCAGAAATGGTCTCTTCTATACGCCTATTTTTATCTATTTAGGCTACTTTCTAGCTGATTATAGACATATAGAGTTATTACACAAAAAATGCAGGATTTTACTTCTGCTATCAAGTCTTTTGCTAGTAGCAGAAGGAGTGCTGATTTACTTCAGGCAGGGATTAGATAAAAACTTTTTCTTTGCTCTTATTCCGTTTAGTTTTTTCTTATTCAATTGGCTGTTAAAAACTAGATGGAAGCAAGAAAAAAACTGGAGACATTTAAAAGACCTAAGTATCTTTTATTTCTTCCTTCATCCCATCTTCATTGAGTTATCTTTTTTTCTTCTTAATTTCCAGCATCTGACCAAGTGGGAAAAGGGCCGTTGGGTCTTCCTTCTGACGATTATCCTGACTCATCTGACTTCAGAATTAGTGATCCGCTGGCGAAGGAAGGGTTAAATTTATCGCTAAAGAATTTGGTATGTTTAAGATGAATAGTTACTATTTCTTTATATCTTGAATATACAATATAAGTGTACAATAAAAACTCATAAGATTTTCTAGTAAAATAGAATTGAACGAACTAGTTACGAAAGAAAATCTTATGAGCTATCACCATTTTATCATAGATGAGCGCGAAAGTATTCTGATTTACCGTACAAAAGGACTAAACTTTTCTCAAATTGGAAAATTACTTCATCGTCATTCTTCCAGCATTAGTCGGGAGTGGAAGCGACATTCAAAATCAGGAAGTTATTCTCCCAACAAAGCACAAGCATCTTATAAACTTGCAAAATCACACTGTGGGCGAAAGAGAAAGCTTGAAATAGATCATCATTTAAGCAATACCGTCGAGCACCTTTTTCTCGATTGCCAATGGTCTCCTAAAGAAATAGAAGGCCGTTTGTGTCTAGAATATGGGAAATCTGTTATTAGTTATCAAACGATTTATAGAGCCATCTATAGCGGTCACTTTGACTACAAGCTTTCACATGGTGCTCGTGGTGTGATTCGCAAACTCCGTCACCGTGGGAAAACACGTCATACGAAAGGTCATGTTGAAAACAGAGGGAAAATTCCTATTTCTCATACCATTCATGAAAGACTCGAAGAAGCAAACAAGCTAACTAGGATTGGTGATTGGGAGGCAGACACGGTTGCAGGGAAAACTGGAAAAGCTTGTTTAGTGACTCTAACTGACCGTTATTCTCGTTTTCTTAAAATCAAGAAGGTAGCTGTTAAGAAAAGCAAACTTGTCATAGAGGCTATGGTGCAAATGTTGGAGCCCTTGCCGAAAAAAAACGTCACTCCCGATAGAGGAAAAGAATTCACGAATCATCAAGACTTGACTGACAAATTAAAGGTAGAGGTCTATTTTCCAGACCCTCATGCGCCATGGCAACGAGGGACTAATGAGAATACCAATGGATTACTACGAGAATATTTTCCCAAAGGGAGTGATTTAGCATTCATTGACGAGCACACCATTCAGTTGTGGGAAGACAAACTAAATAATAGACCATGAAAGTGTCTCAACTGGAAAACTCCTTATGAAGTATTTTATGGTAAAATTGTGCACTTAATTTGACAATTCAAGTCAAATAAAAAGTTGGGCTGAACACTTTTGTATGTCCTTCTACGATTTCAGTGAATTATCTCCTTCAGCTATTCCATAGACTGTAGCTAACTGGATAATTTTTTTTGCCCATTTGCTATGAGGCTTCATTTCATTCATTCTGTTTTCTTTATATCCTTTTGATACACCAATCTGTTGTTGATTCGAATTAAGAATGGTCAGAGCATCTTGGTAGTCTTCTAAACTAACAATGTTATTCTCAGCAATAAGGCTTAGCTGAGAAGGATGGATGCAAGTTTTTCCAATGAATCCATTAAGTTTGTCTAACTCTAGCTCTTTTTTCAATCCATGAGCCCAATTCCCGTCTTGAAATTGGCTATTAAAGTATTCCCATACTGGTCCTGAACAGATATAATCTGCGGAAAAAATATTTAAGATATCTGTTAGACAGTCAGCAATAAGTTTAACATCGTAGATAGTCTGGTGAACATTACGACGAATACCGAAAATATTACTAAAATCAGTTGCTCCCACACGGATATTTAAAACTTTCTCTGTATAGGGTTTTAATAACTCTGATATAAAAAGAAGTTCTTCCATTCGGGTATTCTTTTTCATGATGCTTTCGCTTTCAAGAATTGGCATTATGTAAAATGTTTGATTTGTTCTTTTGCTAAAATTGTCGAAAACTTGAAGGTAGGCAGCAGCAGTAGTGGAATCAAATTTAGGAAAATTAAATCCAGAAACTAATCTAAAAATATCAGGAGAAGAGTGTTCGAGCATCTGATTAAATTGTTTGGAAGAACGGACTCGGATAAAAATTAAAGGAAGCGAATCAAAATCTAACTGGCCAGTTTCCAAGGCTTGATTCAGTTTGTCTAAAGTCTCAAAGAGCTGTGATTCAGCTTGGTGAACAGTTCCATCTCCGATAGAATCTTCTAGATCTAGACAGATTGAGCTACAGCAAGGATGGAGGCCGGCAATGATTTCATCAACTATCTGAGTTCGATGAGCGGGCATATAAAGAAGTCCAGCTATTGCATATTGCAATAAATCTTTAGGGGAATTTTGATTAAATTGGCATCCTTCTTTAAATAGGGGTATAGAATCATAAGTAAATTTCATTCAAATCTTCCATTCAACACTTTTAAGTTTTTTGTTCGAGGACTACTGAAAGAATATCCTCAGCGCCTTCTATTCCTTGATTAACTATCATATAGTCATCTTTATTATCGATAAGCTGGTAAACTTCACTGTTCTTTGGTATCATTTTTATATCGCCCAAAGATAAGAATCCAGCATCTAATTTTCCGTCACCCGAAGTAATAAGAAATTCTTCTTTAAGATAGTCTTGTAAAAAAGAAAGAGCGTTTTCTTTAGAAATTTCTTTAGGGATGATGTAAAGTTTAAGCCCTTGAAGAGTGAAAGTCCATTCTAAATTTTTTAAATTTTTTTCAAGACTTGGCAAGATAAACTCTTGAACGATATCCTGATCTTCGGTAACTTTAGTAAAAAAGAATAAATTGTCAACCAAAGATGGAGTTCTAGTTAAGTATTTTTGATATTTAGTTAAAATGTCTAAGATTTTAGGATAATCTAAAGCTTGTATTTGTCGAGTTCTTTCGATGTGTTCCTGCCAGACTTTTAAAGGTTGACCTTTATGCAGAATGATTCCGCCATTAGCAACAACAGCATAAGGGCAGTCTTGTAGGGGGATAATGCGTGAGAACTGCGCTAGCGAGCGAGTTGTAATTGGAACCAAATGGATATCGCAGCGAGTTTTGACTTGAGCCAATAATTCCAATGCTCTATGGCTCATATAGGAGATTTCACGTCCGGCTAGATGTTCTACACAAGACACAGTCTGATAATTTTCAACAAACTTATTAGAATAAATGATGGTTCGATCTAAATCAGTAGCAAAAAGCATAATATTCCTCTCTTTTTTGGGACTGATAGGTGTAAAATTTTAATAGAAAACAAAAATTTCTTTTTTAATTTCAAGCAGTTATATTTAAAGCTTATTAAAGTTAGATTGATTATCTTAAATTTTTGGTCAAACTTAAATGACTTAAGAGAATAAATTTTAGTTATCAAAGTGTGTAATTCATCAAACTATACCAATCTTACTATAAAAGAGCCGATAAGTCTAGTCTTGGAAGCATTTATAAAGAATCTAGTAGATTATTGTCATGGATAAATTTTCCCTGTTCATGAAGTATTCATAGTCACTTCACTAAAAGAGCCGATAAGTAAAGGCTGAAACACTAGTGTTTCAGCCTTTCTATAACTAACATTTATTTTTTGTAAGAGCTTTTCGAATAAAGTCTATAGGAATAATCAGAACAGCAATAGCAAGAGCTACAATATAGTGTTCAATATCCATAGGAACAGTATTGAAGACCTGTCCACCAAACTGAATGATTAAAGATTGAACGATAGCAATGGAAATCATAACAATTGAGAATTTTTTGTTTTCTGAAATATGCTCAAAAACATTAAGACCAGTACTGCGAGTATTGAGGGAATTGAAGATAATCGCATAGATAAACACAGTAAAGGTGAAGGTAGTCACCATTTCAAAGTTTCCAGTTCCATTAGTGATGAAATCTTGAATACCAGCTACATTTTTAAGAATAGCTAGACAGACAAGAGTAATGAAGATACTAGCAACTCCAATAGCAGACTTCATATATTTTGTCAGGATATTAGCTTTTTTAGCTACTGGCTTTTCATTCATATACCGTTTTAAGGTAGGTTCTTCACCAAATGCCAGAGCAGCTAGAGTATCCATGATGAGGTTAATCCAAAGGATTTGAATAATTGTAAATGGTTCTTTCAGACCAAAAAGAGGAGAGAGAAGAGACATAGCAATAGTAGTTACGTTAACTGTCAGCTGGAAAATAATGAATTTGCCAACTGATTTGCTCATTGTCCGACCGTAAAGTACAGCTTTTTCTATAGAAGTCAAACTATTGTTTAAAATAACTATATCAGAAGCTTCACGGGCAACCTCAGTTCCATCCCCCATAGAGAAACCAACATCAGCAGCTTTAAGAGCAGGAGAGTCATTGACACCATCACCGGTCATACCACAAACCATATCAAGATCTTGTGCTGCTTCAATTAAGCGCTTCTTATCCATTGGTAAGGCACGACTTACAACTTTCATATTAGGGAGTTGCGCTTTTAATTCTTCGTCAGAGAGGTTCTCTAGCTCATCATGGGTTAGGACTAAGTCTGTATCACTGGTAACAATTCCAGCTTCTTTAGCAATAGCGACAGCTGTTTCTTTACGGTCCCCTGTAACCATAACTACTTGAACTCCAGCCTTATTCATTGTTTCAACAGTCTGTTTAATGGAATCTCGTACATTGTCTCGAATACATACAACAGAAATCAAGATTTTATCTGAGCCTTCTTTTTTAAGAATAGCAAGAAGACGCATAGAACGATTAGCCTGTTCCAAAGAGATAGCAGAGAATTTATCTTTATCAGGAGTAGTAAAAGCAGTCTTATTTCCGTTTTTATCAAGATAGAAATGACAATCATCCAAAATAAATTCTGGTGCTCCTTTGATGTAAATTTCGCCTGACTTAGTTGTAACACTAGCATATTTTTTAGCAGAGTTAAACTGTTCTTTTTCAGCAATAGTGTTTGTATCAAAATCTAAGAGATTGCGGTTGATTAGAAAATCTAAAAGAGCACGGTCAGTTGCGTTACTTCCGACAGCTATACCATCTGCTACATTAGCGTCATTATTTAAACCAATGCCATGAATAACTTGCTTGAGTAACTTTTCAGACATACTCGAGAAATCAGTAGCAGAACTCTCATCAGTTGTCTCATAAAGAGTTCCATCGCCAAGGAAGAAATCAACAACAGATAGTTTTCCTTCTGTAATTGTTCCAGTTTTATCGCTGAAAAGGATATTCATATAACCAGCTGTTTCAATAGTATCTGGATGGCGAACCAGAATATTCTGAGCTAATAAGCGGCCTGAGTTCATTGAAGACACAAGAGCCAGCATCATAGGCAACCCTTCTGGAACTGCCATGATAATGATAGTCACTGCAAAGAGAATTGTTTCAATTACTAATAAGAAAATAGATGAGAGATTTAAATTATTTGAGGCATTTAAAGCGAGTAAACCAAGAATAAGATTGATGACAGAGTAAGCCGCACCAGCACTGTATCCAAGAACACCAATATTTTCTGCCAGTTTGTTCAATTTCTCTTTTGATGGAGAATCTTTCCCATCCTCTTGGAGAGAGGTATTGATGCTTCCAAGAACAGTATGGTCACCAATATCAGTTGCTTCCATAACAGCTTCACCAGATGTTACCACAGTTCCACGGAAGATTTTTAATTCTGTAAAGAGGTCCTGACTATCTGGTTCTACATGATCACCTAAAGCGATTTTTGTAGCGTCTTCACTTTCTCCATTCAAGATAGCTTGATTTACTTTTAATTCCCCAGCAAGAATAATACCATCAACAGGAATTTTATCACCAGTTTGAAGTAGAATTTGGTCCCCTTTGACAATATCATCTACTAAAATTTCTTTAAGTTTACCGTCACGATAGACTTTAGCATTAGTTTTGCTAGCTTCTTCTTGTAATGTATTGAACTTTTGCTCATTTTGATATTGTGAGATGGCAGAAAATCCTGTTGACAGGAGAATGGCGAAAATTAAGGAAATTGCTTCGTACCAATTTGCCTCGCCAATACCTGGAAAAATCATACCGATAAAATTGAAAATAATTTTGAGACCTAAGGCTGCAAGTAGAATCAAAATCCACTGGTCTTTAAATGATTCAATAAAAATGGAGAGAAGTGAATTGGCTTCTTTACTGGAAAGTTTATTGTCACCATGAGCTGATTTACTTGCTGCAACCTCAGCTGAGCTTAGCCCTTTAAAGTTATTCATTTGGTTTATTTGTCCTTTCTAAAAATAAAGAGGCTGAGACAATAGTGTTCAGTCTCTTTTTCGCATGTCAATAAAACTTGATATGGCTACTGTTTGTCTTTAGCTAAAGAGTGCAGCTATACCATTTAAATCAGCCTGTTTTCCTTCACCGATGGTGTGGAAAGCCCAAGTTGAACCATCTCTTACGAGTTCTGCAAAGACAACAGCTGTATCGGTCGAATAATCATCTTTCAGCTGGAATTTACAAAGTTCAGAATTGTTCTCGACATTAACTAAGCGAACATAGGAATTATTAACCATTCCGAAAGTTTGGCGGCGGGCGATAGCCTGATCGATGGTAATAGCACAAATGATTTTATGGATACTTGGTGAGAGAGTAGCTAAATCCAAACTGATAACTTCATCATCACCATCTCCTGCACCAGTACGGTTATCACCATTTAAGTAAATCCCAGGAGCAGTTTTGTTATTATAAAAAATGACATCACTAGCAGAAGTAATTTTACCTGCTTCATTTAATAGGAATGCAGAAATATCAAGATCAAAATCTGCACCACCGGCAGATACGTCCCAACCAGCGCACAAGTCAACTTTTGTAAGGCCCGGAGCAGCTTTCGCTAAATTTAGGATAGTATTTTTTTCTAAATCAAGAGATACACCTCCCGTTGCAGGAGCAACTTCAGTGGGTGTTGGAGTAGGATTGGCAGGTCCGCCAAGTGAGGTGAAATTAATAGCCATGAGAGATTCCTTTCTGATTAACGGTAAGATTTTTCAATGTCTTGGATTGAAGCGTTTAGGTATTCTCCAACCGCTTTGAAAGTCCAACCATTGACAGTGCGTGTAAGTTCAGCAAATTTAACGGCCGTCGCTTTACCACCATCTTCTGATAAATTGAAGCGAGCGATTTCTTTTTCAGGACGTTGTGCCTGATCAACTAAACGAACGTAGGCATTCTTTACTTGGCCAAAATATTGTTTGCGATTTTTACCAGAATAGATAACAACTGCTACAACGATTTGAGCCACATCTGGATGAATATTATTGAAATTCACAAACATGTTTTCATCATCACCGTCACCAGCACCAGTAAGGTTATCATGATCTAACTGAATACCTTGAGATTTCTTTTTACCGAAATAGACAAGACCATTAACTGAACGGGTCAAATGACCAGAAGCATCAAGAAGGAAGGCGCAAAGATCAAGGTCGAAGTCGGAGCCAAAGAAACTTGTCTTAACATCCCATCCTGCTGATACTCGGATATTTTCTAAAGAGAAATCCGTTTTAGAAAGATTAAGGAAGTCATTTTTTGAAAGGTTAAGCATGCCTCCTTTATTTAAATCAAGTGTAACTTCGCGCCCTTCCGTACTGGCAGTTTGAATAGGTGTGTTAGCAGCAGGAGATTGGGTTTGTTGCTCATCTCCACCGAATAATTTACCAAAAAGTCCCATAATATTTTCCTTTCTATTTTCTTAATTACATATAGCGAGACAAGAGTTGGTTGAGGTCAGCGATAGCTCCCTCACCGATTGCTTCAAAGGCCCAGCCATTAGCTGTCCGACTAAGGGAACAAGCTGTTACAGAAGTATCAGCAGAATAACTGTCACTCAATTCATAGCGGCAGATTTCCTGTTCGTTATTATCGGCATCTAGGAGGCGGACGAAAGCATTTTTAATCATGCCAAAAGTCTGACGTTTAGTGACTGCATCAAAAATAGTAATGAAGAAGACAATTTTCTTAATTCGAGGTTCAATTGCATCAAGATTAATTTGGATTCGTTCATCGTCGCCTTCGCCTTCTCCAGTACGGTTATCACCTTCAAGACGAATTCCAGCTGCAGACATATTATTGAAGAAAATAACATCATTTGGTACTTGTGCAACGCGGCCGTTTTCTTCAACTAAGAAGGCAGCTAAGTCAAGGTCAGCAGTGGGTCCAGCAACAGCCATATCCCATCCGCCACCTAGAATACAATTTTTTAATGCAGGAGCCTGCTTTGTTAAATCTAAAACGCTCCCTTTAGAGAGGTTAAGAGGAGCAGCAGAGCTGCCAGAGTTTAAATGAGTGAAATCCATATAGATATTCCTTTCTGAATCATAATATTTTTAAAACTCTTTAGCTTAAGGGAAGCCAAGTAAGAGTTTTTGCTACCATATCTTAAGTGATATCAATGACCGCTTATAAAACCTTTTTCAGCCATGTCAGATTTCATATGTTCTAACTCAATAGAATCACTTTTTCGTTTTTCAACAATTTGATTATTGATCTGCTTGGTTTCTTCAATTCCTTTTTTGATTGTCTCATAAGTTGTACGAAGAGTCTCCATTTGAATAGAGCTTCCACCAGCCATACGAGCAATATTAACAGATTGATTAGCAGTATTTTGTGCATTACGAATTAGAAGTTCATTGGTTTTTTCATCCAATTGTTTGATAGACTTAGCTTGAATTTCCTGTCTTTTTAATTGAATAGCTTGAACCAAACATTGCTTGAAGATTGGCAATGTGATAATAAAGGAAGAATTGATTTTCCGCATCAGATTAAAGTTAGACATTTGCATGGTCTGAATCATAGGACAGGTTTGCATGGCCACGTTTTCAGCAATTTGCAAGTCATAAGTTCGTTGAGCGAGCATGTCTTTAATCATGCTCAGTTTTTGCTGTTGAGTTTGTTTTTCTTGTTCTGTCATATCCGTGCGAGCTAAGACCTGCTTACTGTACGCTTCAATTTCTTCTTGAGCGATCTCACCAGCAACAATATATTTTTCTAATTCTTCATAGTAGGCCACATTCGTTTTATATTGTTTTTCCAAATTTTCTTGGGTTTGGTGAATCTGAACTTCATATTGCTTCAATATGGTATAAATCTGATCAACTTCTTTACCCATATCTTCATATTTAGCAAAAAGTTTATCAATATTATTCCTTATTTTACCAAATAATTTTTGCAGAGCAGATGCTTTTTCTGGATTTTCAATTTCTTTAATATCGAATTTATCCATGATTTTAGTGAGTTGGACGAGCATTCGAGAAGCTTCCTCTGCATCTACTCTCCGCATAGAAGATAGTAGAGCATCAGATATTTGAGAAATCCCTTCACTCGGTTTTTGACCGAAAGCCATAATTGAGTTGACATTAGTAATATCAATCTCATTGGTGAGGTTCTGAACCTCAGGCAGTGATCTCAGCTTCTGCTTATAGGCTAAATTGTCAGCTAGGACTTCTGGTTTAGCAAGTTCAAGTTCAGTTGATTCAATCTCTTGGGGAGTCGAATCAAAACTTCCTGTGTTGATAGGCATATTGTTTTCCTTTCTTTAATTAAAAAGTTTACTGAAGAAATTTTGTTTTTTCTGCTTTCGTTGAATAGCTTGAAAACTTTGCTCATAGTTTATAACATCTAATCTGATAGTGTTAAAGTACTCTGCATTAATATAAGAGTTCAGATCAGATAAGCCGGCAGGTGAAAAAATGATGATGTCAAAACCAATTTTTCCAAGATAGGCAAGGACATAGCAAGTATTTTTTGATAACTGAGTTTCGCCTTCCAAGAAAAATACAATCTTGGGTATAAAGCCAGTAAAATCAAAGCTATCTATGAGTCGAATTACTCTTTTATCCAACTGTAGAATCAACAATGCAAAGTTTAATATTTCTTCTTTGGATACTGTCAATGGTTGTTTGAATAGTCGAGTATCAGCAATGGTTTCGTTAATCTTATTGAGAAGGAATTTTTCTGTTTCATCGTTATAAGGAGCATAGCGATAGAATGGGAGCTTCATAATCTCCTCAATATCAAAACTTCCATTACTGAGTTGACAAAACATAAGCTGATACTTATCGGAATCATTAATTTCGTGAGTAATCAGTTCATCACCATTGGATGTTAAAACGAGCGTATTGTCAGACGAAGAGCAGATATTGACCAAGCGGGCATACTTGTCAATTGGATTATATTCTCCCTCTATTTCAAAAAAGAAATGTGGGACATAGACTGTTTTCTCAACGGTCCTAAATCCATTCCGAACTTTTGCAGGTGCGTTCCAATTTTGTTCTACATCAATTAAAGTTGAATTGAAAAAAATGGGGCTTGTCGTTCCATTTCGGAACTGCCAAGGCCTATAAATGCCAGAATTTGTAAATAACTGTTCTTCAATTTGTGTTTCTATATCCAGTGTAATTGAACGATTTTCCTCTATAATTTGTCCATTTTTAGCTCTTTCTGTCCAACTTTGGATAGGCAGGATTTGAGTGTTTTTATGGACAGTACTGATTTGATCAGAGTCAACTTGAGCAAAATTTTCATCATCTTTTAGTGGATTGATATAAATGACATCAAATCCAAAGCGATTTAGTAACAGCAAGAAATATATATCGTGTCTTGAAATACTACCATAGTAGATGCACTTGTTTGTAAGGTAATCTCTATCTTGATAGGATAAGCTAAAAATATGTAAGTATGCATAGAGTAGCATTTTGCATATAAAATTATTTCTCACGCTGTTATTCAGGAAATTTTCTTGACGGATAGCAAGGTTTGTTATATATTCAAGAGAAATCAGAAATTGGTGATTGAGCTCTGCATCTTCAAAGAGTGTAATATCCTGACTGGCTATTTGGCTAACTTCCATTGAAGCAAGCTCGTTTTTTATGCTGTTAATGAAATCAAAATCTGCATCCATTGGGATTTGGCCGTCAAAGTAAATAGTGTGAGTTGAATCCTCTTGAGCTTTTACCAAAATAGTTTTTAATACACTATCATATTTACTTTGATTTTCAACCCCGATATATCGTGTAAAAACAGGAGCGAAAGTGGCTTGTATTCCTTTTCGTTCTGTGATTGAACGCCAAAGTTCAAAGGGCAGATTTTGCAGACTGGTCGACATGAAATATACCTGCTTTCTACGATTATAATGTCACATCTTTTGTCTTCTTTGTATAAAAGTTAAACGAAGAGTGCAGATGGTTTGCTTTGTACCTCCTAAATCACTGGAGATAGCTTATTAAAGTCTGCTCTCCCCTGCTTTATAGATACCATTGTATATTTATAAAATGGTCTTTGTCAAGAGATAAACTATAAATCAGCGACTTCCTTTATAATGCCACAAACATTATATTTCTGTAAGTTGACATATTCGATTGGGATCTGCTTTTCTTCACATAATTGAAGGATATGTTTAAGGTATTTTTGATTAGCCTTTTCTCGAATTAATACCCTGTCTGGAAGGCGCCTAAGCAGAACTCTAGTTGTCTCACCAACTCCTGGTTTTATTTTATTGATATCACTAATGTTGTAGGATTGGGCGATTTTCTTAACTTCGTCCAATCCTTTGAAATCCTCATTGAGCTCTTCTTGTGAAGGATTGAAATAATCTAATTGAACTTGGTCAAAATAGGATTGCACTTTATCTAAGAATTCCAATGAATGGTCGTAAGCTTCGTTTTCTGCATAATAAACGGCTCCGTGAAGCTCGTCGTCACTCATTTCTTTTAATTTGACCGTCCTGCTGACGAGGCCGCTGACAGTAGCATTTAAGCAAGCGCTAGGGATTAAAAAGTCCTGACGAGTACCATAAAGCGGTGTTACCGAAGCTGGATCACTGAGTACAGCTAGAGTAGGATCAAGTTCGGAAAAGAGTTTATTTTCCTCTGCTAACCTCTGGCAGGCTTCTTCTAGGACAGTATTTATTGCTCCTTTTCCAACCCAACCATCCACGAATTGAATATCTTTAGGATGGTGCTTGTTGGCTATAATATTCATGGCAGCTATGTCAATCCCTTTACCTCTAATGATAGAAATACTATAATGTGGCACATCAAGCTGATATTTATAGTGAAGGTACCTTTTTATTAGAATACCTATAGGAGTCCCTGCCCTTGCTAAGGAAACTAAAACAAGATTTTCTCCTTTTTTCTTGAAAATCTTTTCAGAAAGACTTGCAATAGCATTAGCAGTTTCAAAAGAGAGAGTTGCGAGGCTTTCTTGATAGATTTTCATATAGCGATCTGTTGGAGCATATTCTAGAGGTAGCATTTCGGAATAATGAACGCCCTGTTGATTTAATTTTTCTCTTTCAGCAGTGTCTAATACAGGAACCTTTCCACGTACATCTTGTAAGAGGATGGTTACATCGGATTCAGGGTAACTAGTTTTTACTAAATTCATAAAAGCCTTTCTTATTGTTTAACAAAAATTAGTGTTTGCTTACTAAAGGGCTGCAGTTTATTTTGAAGAGCTGCTCGAAATGCATCAGTCATAACCTCATAGACGATGATAATTTGGTCATAATGACGTTCAATATCGTAAAGAAAAGTCATTCTATTCGTTTCGTAAGCACTGGCCAAAGCTAAGCCGTTATGGAAAAGATAATTGTCTTCACTTGAGAGGGAAATAGGACTTCTTGTGGTGGAGCGAACCTCTGCATCAAGTTCTTGGGCTAGTCTAATTGGTAACCACATGTTTTCCTCAGTTCCAATGACAGCTATTGTTTCTTTTTTAGATTTCCGAGAGACTTGCGAAGTCAATCGATTTAGAGCAGTTTCTTGGAAGACTAAAAACTCTTCTTTAGTGAGACCTGTTCGAGGATTGAGGTTGTCAGATAAATGATAGTGAACGTCTGAAGTTAGTCTTGGTTTTTCCAGTGTTGTTTCTTTCAGCTCTATGAGAGGAGTATTATCTCTCATTTTACCACTGACTAGGTATATTCTTTTGATTCCTTTTTCTTGAAAAATCTTACGATTCTTTGTATTTTGCCAGTTTAATATAGAAGCGGCTGCAAAAGAAATACCGTCTTTAATTTTTTGAAATTTTTCAATAAAGTTAACAATTGTATTTCCTGTTGTTATTTCATCTTCGATAAACAAAACAGTATCGTAGTCAGGAATATCTGATCTGTAATATAGTTTTTGTGTGCTTGCATGTGAATGTTCTTCTTCGAAAGAGATATTTTGGATATCCGTATTAATGCTTTCTCGAGTAGTCTGTAAATAAAAGACAGTTTTCAGATCTTTATTTTCCAAGGCCATATGCATGATTGCCTGGGCGATTCCAGTAGCCGTCTCAGAAAACCCAACAACCAAAATACGCTTGTCAGAAGGAATTTGCCTTTTTATTTCTCGATAGAGTTCGTAAAATAGCTGCAGCGTGTTATGGGCTTTAACAGGATAATGCTTAGCTTGATATTTATTAACAAATAAATAGTCTCGATTGGGATTATTATTTCGCTTGCAAATAGCAACCATATCATTGATAACGAAGGAACTCTTATTTTCTTCTATATTAGCAAAATCTTCTACTTTTAAAAGATAGGTCATTATTATTCCTTTCAAAGTTTGCAATTAATTAACCTTTATTGTCTTAGTATATCACTAATTATTTCAACTGTCATTTTTATACTTCAGACAAATCTTGACAATCATATTGAGGATATTGTGATATAATAATAAAAACATTTCAAAAGAATTTTCCCTATGTTTGAACATCTACAGCAGCAGTTAGCTTTTACAAATGAGCTGGAAAAGCTGAAAGCCACTCATCGCAACAATCGAACCTTGGACGCCTATCGTTTTGAGAATTCTGCAGAGCATAGTTGGCAGGGAGCGCCTATGGCGCTAGTCTTTCGATACTATATCCCCTAAGAAGTCAATCTGGAAAAAGTCTTGTCTATGTTATTGATTCATGATTTGGGAGAAATATATGTTGGCGATACCTTTATCTTTGACGACGTGGGCAAGAGCGATTCTTACGATAGAGAGCTGGACTCCTTGAAAATCAGTTTGGACAAGCTGCCGTCAGATCATCAGGATTCCTTTTTAGAGCTTTGGCAGGAATTTGAAACCGGGCATTAGCATAGAGGCTAAATATGCCCGAGTGATGGATGCTTTGGTCCCCCTACTCAATCACTTGGAAGTCGCACAGCCCCATGACAATCCTCATGGTCTGACCAAGTCGCAGGTCATCGCTAAGAAATCCTTTATCGAAGAAACCTCTGAAACTCTTTGGGAATTGGCTCAGGAAGTTATTGATAAAAGCGTTGCTAAGGGACTGTACTTAGATGAGTGAGGCTGATAGCCTTGCTTGAAGATAAGAAGTTTGAGACTGGTTGAACCAGTCTTTTCATGTTATAATATTCAGACAAGATTGAACGGAGAAAGTGTTTCACTCATCATGATTAGCTCAAAATACGACTGGCAGTTTGCCACAAATTTTACAGACGAAAAATTTTTAAAAAAGGCTAAGAAAGCTGGATTAGAACCTGCCGCTGCCAGACTTCTTTACCAAAGAGGTGTGCAGACTGAAGAGGCTTTACAGGAATTTTTGGAGCCTAGTTTAGACCAGCTTCACAACCCTTATGACCTGCATGATATGGAGCGGGCAGTGGAGCGCATTCGCGCAGCGATTGAGAATTACGAGCAGATTTTGATCTATGGCGATTATGATGCTGATGGGATGACCTCGGCATCTATTGTCAAGGAAGCCTTGGAGCAGCTTGGGGCTGAGTGTCAGGTCTACCTGCCCAATCGCTTTACGGATGGCTATGGACCTAATAGCAGTGTTTACAAGTATTTTATTGAAAATCAAGGTATTTCACTCATTATTACAGTGGATAATGGAGTAGCGGGACTTGAAGCTATTGAGCTGGCCCAGTCTCTCGGCGTCGATGTCATCGTGACGGATCACCACTCCATGCCCGAGGAGCTGCCAAACGCCTATGCAATCGTCCATCCGGAACATAGCGGAGCGGATTACCCTTTCAAGCATTTAGCTGGTTGTGGGGTGGCTTTTAAACTGGCAACAGCCTTGCTGGAAGAAGTCCAAGTCGAACTGTTGGACTTAGTTGCCATTGGCACCATTGCCGATATGGTCAGTCTGACGGGGGAAAATCGGATCTTAGTCAAATACGGCCTTTCCGTCCTTAAAAACACCCAGCGGGTAGGACTTCAGGAACTTTTCAAAATTGCAGGCATTCAAACTGATGAACTGGATGAAGAAACGGTTGGCTTCCAACTTGCTCCTCGGCTCAATGCCTTGGGACGGTTGGATGATCCCAATCCAGCTATTGAGCTTTTGACAGGCTTTGACGATGAAGAAGCTCGTGATATTGCGCTCATGATTAACCAGAAAAATGACGAGCGCAAGGAAATCGTCCAGCAGATTTATGAAGAAGCACAAACCATGTTGGACCCTAAGAGACCAGTGCAGGTGCTGGCCAAGGAAGGCTGGAACCCTGGTGTGCTAGGGATTGTCGCTGGGCGCTTGCTGGAAGAGTTGCACCAGCCAGTTATAGTGCTCAATATTGAGGATGGTATCGCTAAGGGCAGCGCCCGCAGTATTGAAGCGGTCAATATTTTTGAGGCCTTGGACAGTCACCGTGACCTCTTTGTAGCTTTTGGTGGCCATGCTGGAGCAGCTGGGATGACTCTCGAAACAGATAAGCTGGCGGAGCTTGCTAATATCCTGACAGCATACATCTTAGACAATGATTTGGATTTGACTGGCAAAACAGCCCTGTATTTAGATGAGGAGCTTCATCTGCCAGAACTGACTTTGGATACGCTCAAAAGCTTTGAGAGGCTGGCGCCTTTTGGTATGGACAATAAGAAGCCACTTTTTTACCTCAAGGATTTTAAAGTGGACAATGCTCGGACTATGGGGGCTGGCAATAGCCATCTCAAGCTGAAAATTTCTCAGGAAGATGCATCTTTTGAAGTAGTGGCTTTCGGGCAAGGGAACCTGGCGACAGAGTTTGCCCAGACCAAGAATCTGGAGCTAGCTGTCAGCCTCTCTGTCAATAAATGGAATGGACAGACCAGTCTCCAGCTCATGCTGGTAGATGCCCGTGTGAACGGTGTTCAGCTTTTCAATATCCGAGGAAAAAATGCGACGTTGCCTGACAAGGTCCCAGTCTTGCGTTTCACAGAGGAATTGCCAGATTTGACAAATAGCAGAGCAATTGTGGTTTATGACCTGCCCGATAATTTGCAGGATTTGAAGAAGATACTTCAGTCTCAGGATTTTGAAGCAATTTACTTTAAGAATGAAATTGCTAAGCCTTACTATCTGACAGGTTATGGTACTCGTGAGCAATTTGCCAAACTTTACAAGACAATCTACCAGTTTCCTGAATTTGATGTCCGCTATAAACTTAAAGAGTTGGCAGCTTACCTGAAAATCGACCCAATTCTCTTGGTCAAAATGATTCAGATTTTTGAAGAGCTGGGCTTTGTCAACATCACTGAAGGCGTCATGACAGTCAATAAAGAAGCTGAAAAGAAAGAAATTGACAGCAGTCACATATACCAAGACCTCAAGCGTCTAGTCAAGGAGCAGGAACTCATGGCTCTGGGCACTGTGCAGGAGATTTATGACTATCTCATGGATTGCTAGGGGCAAGGTCTCCTTGTTTTACAAATCTTTCATATCTAAAAATATTTGAAAGTCTGCTAGAGCCTTTTTGGATAAAACATGGTATAATAGAGAGTAAAAAATTTTTTGAAAGAAAGAACATTATGAATTTAAAAGATTATATTGCAACTATTGAAAACTACCCGACGGAAGGTATTCTCTTCCGCGATATTAGCCCTTTGATGGCTGATGGCAATGCCTATAGCTACGCTGTACGTGAAATTGTACAGTATGCGACTGACAAGCAAATCGACATGATTGTTGGTCCAGAAGCGCGTGGCTTTATAGTAGGCTGTCCAGTTGCCTTTGAATTGGGAATTGGCTTTGCTCCTGTCCGTAAGCCAGGTAAACTTCCTCGTGAAGTTATCTCAGCTGACTATGAAAAAGAGTATGGCGTAGATACTCTGACTATGCATGCGGATGCAATCAAACCTGGTCAACGAGTTCTGATTGTCGATGATCTTCTTGCGACTGGTGGGACAGTTAAGGCAACCATTGAAATGATTGAGCGCCTTGGCGGTGTTGTTGCTGGCTGTGCCTTCCTCATCGAGCTGGATGAGCTCAAAGGACGCGAAGCAATTGGCGATTATGACTATAAGGTATTGATGCACTACTAAAGATATAGCTTATTACTATATCTAGTTAGAGAAAAAGTATAATTGAAAACTATATCTCCTTTGAGTATAATGAGTATATTAAACAAAAGGAGATATTTTCATGCCTATCAAGATCGATAAGAAGCTTCCCGCAGTTGAAATTTTAAGCTCTGAGAATATCTTTGTCATGGATGATGACCGGGCAGACCACCAAGATATTCGCCCTCTGAATATTTTGGTGCTTAATCTCATGCCCCAGAAAATGGTGACAGAAACTCAGATCTTGCGTCATTTGGCCAATACGCCCTTGCAGCTGACCATTGAGTTTCTTTATATGACTTCTCATACATCGAAGACCACTCAAGCGGAGCACATGCAGACCTTTTACAAGACTTTCGATGAGGTTAAAAATCGCTATTTTGATGGCTTGATTATCACAGGAGCACCAGTAGAGCATCTGCCTTTTGAGGCGGTGGACTATTGGGAGGAGTTCCAGCAGGTGATTGAATGGTCCAAGACTCATGTCTTTTCAACTCTGCATATCTGCTGGGGGGCTCAGGCTGGTCTTTATGCCCGCTATGGCGTGGATAAGCACCAGATGGAAGAGAAACTCTCAGGTGTCTACGAGCAGTCGGCTCCAAGCAATAATCTGCTTTTTAGAGGTTTTGATGATGAATTTATCACTCCTCATTCAAGGCATACAGAGGTGCTGAAGGAAGACATTCTGAATCTGACCAATCTAGAAATTCTCTCTGAGGGAGAAAAGACTGGCTTGTCTGTTTTGGCAAGTCGTGACTTGCGAGAGGTGTATAGCTTTGGTCATATGGAATACGACCGTGATACCCTCGCAAAGGAGTATTTCCGTGATTTGGAAGCGGGCAAGGATCCGCATATTCCTGAAAATTATTTCAAGAATGATGATGTGAATGAGACACCTTGTCTGCGCTGGAGTCTGGCGGCAGCTCTCTTTTTCAGTAACTGGGTCAATTATGCAGTCTATCAAGAAACGCCATTTGATTGGCAAAGTCCAGAGAATGATGCATCCTTCTTTGCTTATTTATAAAGAGGTACTATGACTTATTTAGCAGCTTACAAAAATGGCAACTTGGTTCTTCCAAGTGCCCTCTTTTTGCATTTTAAAGAAATTTTTGATTCCAGCGATGATTTCTTGGTTTGGCAGTTTTTCTATCTGCAAAATACCACCTCATTGGAGGAGTTTGCGCCCAGTCAGATTGCAGAGCATATTGGCAAGACCCTATCCGAGGTTAATCGTTCCATGTCCCATCTGACGGAAAAGGGCTTGCTCCAGTACAGAACCATCGAACTGAATGGGGAAATCGAGGCGATTTTTGATGCTTCACCAGCCTTAGAAAAGCTAGACGAGATTCTAGACACTTCCAGTCCTACTGGGTCAAGGACAACGTCTGATGGTAACCTTCTCAAGGAACTGGTTGAGACATTCCAGCAAGAGTTGGGGCGTCTTTTGACTCCATTTGAAATTGAGGATTTGACCAAGACTATTAAGGACGATCAAATCAATCCAGATTTGGTCAAGGCTGCCTTACGCGAAGCAGTTTTCAATGGCAAGGCCAATTGGAAATATATTCAGGCCATCTTGCGTAATTGGCGGCGAGAAGGCATTACAAGCCCAGCTCAGGTAGATGCCAAACGGGCGGAACGTGAAGCAAGCAATCCGCAGAATGTAACGGTTTCGGATGATTTCCTCAATGCCATGAATTTGTGGAAGGACTAGTTACAAGTAAATGTGGTGAGGCTGTGCGAAATGTTTGAAGATTTTGCTTTTCTTTCTACTATCTAGTTTCAGATTTAAAGAGCTTCAAGTCATTATAAATAGTTCCAACTCCGAGTGGTTTCTCAGTAATCGCTGGCTATTGAGCAATTATCTACTATATTAATAGTTTGCTGAACATAATAAGGCGCGACTGAAACATTTTTGTTTCAGTCTCTTTTTTGTTTTAGAACCTATGATTTTGAGGAATTGTGATATAATGAAAGGGTATGTTGATAATTCCATAAACAAAAGGAGAAGCGAAGATGGGACAAATTAAATCAAACACTATTTCAGCTGGATCTGCTATTAGCGAGCTAGTTGGAGTTGATACTAGCAATGCACAAAATCAACAAGTCAAATTTTTCTACACAACAGGGATTGCTGGAATGGAAGCTGGCTGTCAAGCCTGCAATCAAATGCTGCAGGCTATCAGTGACTTCAGTTCGGCTGTCCTAACTCAGGCCAATAAATTTCCAGAAATTGCTGAAAAAATTGAGAAACGCGATATAGAGCAGGCTAAGCGCTGGGAGAGTTAAGATGAAGGCAGACAAAAGCGAAAAAGAACGCCAAGCACTTTATGAAAAAATTCTCAAAGTTGACGAAAAAGAAGACGAATTTATGACGATGAAACATCAATACGAAGATTCTCTGGTAAATTTTGCGACGGATTTCCAATATTTGACGAATCGAATGGAAAATCTACTTTATGAGTATCCGCAAAATACTGCTGCCCTCAGTCATGATTTAGCAGAGACTCAGCATCTTAACCAACAGGTTAAGAACTATGTGGATGTTCAGATGGATGAACTAGAAAAACTCGGTCGTCAAACAAGAAAGACTCTTGAAGAAGAGCGAGAAAAACTGACCAAAGAAAGGAATAGTCTGCCATGGGAGTGAAATATAGTGCAACAGATTCAGCACAGCTTATCCAAGCGATGACTAGCAACCTGCAGGTAGCTAATCAGGTGACCGATCGTCTATCTAGTGGCTGCGATCACTTGATTGCCTCTTTGGAGTCGGGTGAGCTGCAGGGAGCGGCTTATACAGCGGGAAAGGGCTTATTTACAGAAATTATAATTCCTGCTATCAAAAAGCTACAAGCTGCTATTGATGATATTCAGGAGGAGCTGAATTCTTATAAATATGCTGACTCCACCGTATCTGAGTATGGAATACTGGATCTTGACTTGCTGAAAGAACAGTTGGAAACAAAACAGGAGATGTTGGTGAAAACCCAAGCTCAGCTAGCAGAGTATCAATCTCTATTTCGCCGGATTATTGATGGACTTGCAGGGGAATTAGCTGACAATCTGTCCAAGACGAATGCTCTGACAGTGCTGGAAAATCAGCTAAATATCGGCATTCGGGAAATTCAGGAAAAAATTGACAAACTTGAATGGTTTGTGGCAGATGTTTCAAAATACTTTACAGACAGTCTAGAAATTTTGAGACTAGCTATTCAAGGAGCAGTGTCATTGAGTCAAATCACAATTGATGCAGAAGGAAACTACTATACAAATGGTGCGGACATGTCTTGGGTTTCAAAACTGAAAAATGAAGAAATTCGTACTTATGGAAGAGGAGTAGATCCTAAGATTTCTTTGATTAATCAGAGTATCAGAGAATTGATGCTGCCTGATGAAGCAGCAGCTTACTATCGTAAACACTTGCTGGCCTACTTAGAGGGGAAACCTTCTAGCGATTGGCCAATCTTGATTCAAGAATTCAATCAATCTTTACGCTTTGACCATGAGGGGAATATACTGACTTTTATACCTACCAAAGTTAGTGATGTCCCAGTCGTTGGTGAAGTGTGGGTTGTTCTAAAAAATGGTAATTTTGATGAAGAATACACTCAGCGTCTGAATGATGAGCGAGGTGGGCAATTCTGGGAAAGTATCCGAGAAAATGCGGCAGAGTTCTTAGCGGGCCTAGGAAGTATTGCCCTTGGTGCTATGATTGATACAATAAGCTTAGGAGGAGGGGCGGCAGGCTTAGTACTTTCTATACCAAGTTTTGGGACTTTAACTATTCCCATAGAAACAGCGGCAGCAGCTGGTTTTGTGACAGGAGCGACGATAATTGCTGGTGGCACATATGCCGTTAATGATGCTATTATCAAGACTTGGACAGCTAATGCTAGTTTGAATGTCAGCTTTGCCCAGAGCTATGACAGCTGGAAGGCAAATAAACCGACGAGTAAGACCATTTCCGGCAGAGGTGGTAAACTAATTGAAGCCCGAGTAGGAAATCGAAAAGTGAAGCTTCGTGTGGATTGGGAGCCAACTAGTGGTACTAATGGTGATGGAGTGTTCCAGGTTCAATCTGGAAGTGGAAAGTCGGGCTACAGGGTTAATTCTCATTTAGAAGCTGGAGAAATTAGTGGAAAAGAATCTGTAGAGAACTTTGTAAATAAAGATGTCGATTTAAAGAATTTGGCAAAGAGCGTTAAAGAAGAAATAATTAATAGAATTTGGAAAACATACCAAAATAATTACTGAAAGTAGGAAGAAATATGAAATTATACCTTAAAGGCAACTACGAAACTAGTATTTACCAAGTCTGTATGGAATATCCTTGGAAAATGTGGTTCAAAGAACGCAAAGGTGTGGAAGTTGGTTTTTCTTATGCACTTGATGAAAATTTTTATTTGAGTTTAACTCTAGATAAATTTTCTTCAAATGATGAGCGTTGGGGAATGGCTGATTTTAGAATAGGAAAAGACTCTTGGGCGACTTTTAAGCGTGAAAATTTAAATTTAAATTTTGAAGATTCTTATGAAAGTGATGGACGAGAAAAAGGAGACTATCTTCGAATCATCACGACTCATAAGGATATTCTAACGGTTGATAAGCGAGCTCTCTATATCATGGCGGTTGAGGTAGCATCTGCTATTGATGGTCAAATCAGCGAAGACGACAAAGAAACATGGCTGAGTGTTGAAGCATTCAAAACAAAACATGCAGACCTGCTGAATTTGACCTACGACGAAGCAGTCGATATTAGTTTAGAAGAGATAAAGGTTATGAAAGCCATTGATGAGCCACTCTGGGAAGAATTGGATAGGAAGCGCGAGGAGTATATCCGAATTCATGGAGAGGTAGAGCTGGATGACGATGAGGAAGATGAGTGAGAATTTATATTAAAGGCGATTATACCAAAGAAATTCCATTTGATTACTTAGAACTAGCGAAAAGGATGTGGTTTGAGAAAAAATATGGGATAGAGCCAGATTTGTCGTATGCAGGGTATCTTGATTTACCAATTGAGAAACTTTCTATTCACTTACAATTAAATAAGTGGATGCATGATAATAGATGGAATAATGTTCAGATTAAAGAAGGGATAAAATATGATTTTTTATCCCATAAGTCAGAATATATACAGCTGGATTACGAAGATGCAATGATGTCGGATTTTCGTGAGAAAGGTGAGTGTTTAAGAATTGCCTCTAAACACCTTGACCTTCTTACCGTTGATAAACGTGCCTTCTATATTATGGCACTTGACATTGCGACTGCCATTGATGGTCAGATTAGCGAAGATGATAAAGAGAGCTGGTTAAGTGTGGAGGAATTTAAAAACCGGCATGAAGATATCCTTTCGATGAGTTATGAACAGGCTAATGAGCTGAGCCTTGAAGAAATTCCATTTATGGATGATGTTCGAGACCCAGTTTGGGAAGAAGATGACCGCAGAAATGAGGAGTACATTAAAATCCATGGAGAGGTAGAGTTGGACGACGAGGACGAATGAAATTATACCTAAAAGGCGATTATACAAAAAAAGTACCTTATGGTTATTTAGAACTTGCTGGTAAAATGTGGTTTCCAGAAGATGAGCAAATTTCTTACTCAAATGCTGGGAATAATGATGCATTACAAGAAGATTTTTCTGTAAATTTATCCTTGAGGAAAAGTACTGCAGATAAGCGATGGTCTAGTGTCCCACTAAAGGAAGGGGTACGAAGTCTCTTTTCACATATTGAGGAATGTATTGAGATAGAGTTTGAAGATGCGTTTGCTACGGATTATAATGAAAAGGGAGACTATCTCCGTATTTTAACCACCCATCTAGAAGTTTTGACAGTTGATAAACGAGCCATGTACATTATGGCGCTTGAGATTGCAAAGGTGATTGATGGGCAAATTAGCGAAGATAATAAGAAGACATGGCTAACAGTCGAGGAATTTAAGAAAAAGCACGTGGCTATTCTATCTCTGACTTTTGATGAAGCAAATGAACGAAGTTTGATTGAAATTCAAACGATGGATGTTGTAGACGACCCTCTTTGGGAGGAAGAGGCCACTCGTCGAAAAGAATATATACTAGCACATGGAGGCGATATCTCAGATTTATGAGACTATATATCAAAGGCGATTACACCAAAAAAATTCCGTTTAATTACTTAGAACTGGCGAAAAGGATGTGGTTTGAATCTTATAGAGGAAAAGCTCTCTCTCTTTCCTATTCTGGATATTCTGGAATAGTGGAAGATGGCGATTTGGCCATTCATCTCAAACTAAATAAGCAAGAATGTGATGAGCGCTGGTCTGTAGTACCTATTCAAGAAGGGATAAAATATCGTTTTTATTCACAAATTGATGAATGTTTGAATTTAGATTTTGAAGATGCTTATGTAACAGATTTTCGAGAAAACGGAGACTGTCTGCGTCTGGCTTCTACCCATCTTGAACTACTTACTCTTGATAAAAGAGCGTTCTATATAATGGCCATTGAGATTGCCACAATCTTTAATGGACAAATTAGTGAAGATGATAAGAAAACATGGCTAATAATCGAGGAATTTAAGGAAAAGCACCAAGATATCTTATCTCTAACCTTTGAGGAAGCAAATGAGATGAGTTTGGAAGAAATTCAGACGATTGATGCTATTGACGATCCCATCTGGGAAGAATTAGATAGAAAACGTGAAGAGTACATAGCCATCCATGGCGAACGAATTTATGACGATGAGGAAGACGAGTGAGATTATACATCAAAGGTGATTATGCTAAAAAAATAACGTTTACTACTAGAGAACTAGTTTGGAAGATGTGGTTTAAGGAACGGAATGGCAAGAAAATAAGCTTCTCCAATGTTGGTGATGATGCTATGTTACAGGATGATTTTTACTTTGGTGTTCGGTTACACAAATGGTCTTCAGTTGACGAAAGATGGGATAAGGCTCCTTTTATAATTCCTAGTAATCCTTGGTTGTCTTTGGAATATGAGAGTATAACACTTGAATTTGAAAATGCCTTTATTTCCGACGACCGCGAAAAGGGGGAGTTTCTTCGAATTGCCTCAACTCATGTAGATATTTTGACGGTTGACAAGCGCGCTTTATACGTTATGGCTATTGAAGTAGCGTCTGCCATTGATGGTCAGATTAGCGAAGACGGCAAGCAAAGTTGGCTAAGTGTAGAAGAATTTAAGAAATATCACAAGGATGTTCTTTCACTGACTTATGATGAAGCTGTTGAAATCAGTTTGGAAGAATTAAAGACAATGGTACCAGTAAGAGATCCTCTATGGGAAGAGGAGGAAAGGCTTCGAGAAGAATACATCAAAATCCATGGTGAACGTGTTTATGACGATGAGGAAGACGAGTGAGAATTTATATTAAAGGTGATTACACCAAAGAAATTCCGTTTGATTACTTAGAACTAGCGAAGAGGATGTGGTTTGAGGAAAAAGACGGAATAGAACCAGATTTGTCGTATGCAGGGTATCTTGATTTACCAATCGAGAAACTCTCAATTCACTTAGAATTAGACAAGGAAACTCATGATGATAGATGGAGAAGTGTTCAGATTAAGGAAGGGATAAAATATGATTTTTTATCCCATAAGTCAGAATATATACAGTTAGACTATGAAGATGCTATGATGTCGGATTTTCGTGAGAAAGGTGAATGTTTAAGAATTGCTTCTAAGCACCTTGACCTTCTCACTGTTGATAAACGAGCTATGTATATTATGGCCATTGAAATTGCGACTGCTATTGATGGTCAGATTAGCGAAGATGATAAAGAGAGCTGGTTAAGTGTGGAGGAATTTAAAAACCGGCATGAGGATACCCTTTCGATGAGTTATGAAGAGGCTAATGAGCTGAGTTTGGAAGAAATTCCCTTTTTGGGCGATGTGAGAGACCCAGTTTGGGAAGACGATGACCGTAGAAATGAAGAATACATCAAAATCCATGGCGAGCCAGTTTATGATGACGAGGATGAATGAAATTATATTTAAAAGGCGATTACACTAAAAAAGTACCTTATGGTTATTTGGAACTAGCTGGTAAAATGTGGTTTCCAGAGGATGAGCAGGTTTCTTACTCAAATGCTGGAGACAATGATGCATTACAAGAAGATTTTTTCTCAAATTTATCCTTGAGGAAAGGCACTGCTGATAAGAGATGGTCTAGTGTCCCTCTAAAGGAAGGGGTACGAAGACTCTTTTCACATATTAAGGAATGTATTGAAATTAATTTTGAAGATGCATTTGCTACAGATTATAATGAAAAGGGAGACTATCTCCGTATTTTAACCACCCATCTAGAAGTTTTGACAGTTGATAAACGAGCTATGTACATTATGGCGCTTGAGATTGCAAAGGTTATTGATGGTCAAATTAGTGAGGATGGCAAGGCTAGCTGGTTGACAATTGAGGAGTTTAAAAGAAAACATGAGGCTATTCTATCTCTAACTTTTGAAGAAGCAAATGAACTAAGTTTGACAGAAATTCAAACGATGGATGTTATGGACGATCCTCTTTGGGAGGAAGAAGCTGCTCGTCGAAAAGAATACATCCTAGCACATGGAGGCGATATCTCAGATTTATGAGACTATATATCAAAAGTGATTTTAAGAAAAAAATAACCTTTACAACAAGAGAGTTGCTCTGGAAAATGTGGTTTAAGGAGTGGCATGGTCATCCTATTACATACTCAAACGTCGGTGATGATGAGATGTTACAAGATGATTTTTACTTTGTAGTAAGTTTTGATAAATGGCGTTTTTTTGACTCAAGATGGAATAATATTCCCTCTTATGATTTAAAAAATCCATGGAATTCCTATAAATATGAAAATATATCCCTTGAATTTGAAAAAACTTTCATTACAGAGTGGAGAGAACGTGGAGATTATCTACGTATCGCAACATCCCATATAGATGTTTTAACAGTAGACAAACGTGCCTTATACATTATGGCAGTTGAGGTTGCGGGTGCAATTGATGGGAAAATTAGTGAGGACGGCAAGCAGACATGGATAGATGTAGAGACTTTTAAGGAGTTACACAAGGCTGTTCTTTCACTGACTTATGATGAAGCGGTTGAAATTAGTTTGGAAGAATTAAAGACAATGGTACCAGTAAGAGACCCTCTATGGGAAGAGGAAGAACGCCTTCGCGAAGAGTATATCAAAATCCATGGCGAACGTGTTTATGACGACGAGGAAGACGAGTGAGAATTTATATCAAAAGTGACTTTAAGAAAAAAATAACCTTTACAACAAAAGAGTTGCTCTGGAAAATGTGGTTTAAGGAATGTCATGGTCATCCTATTACATACTCAAACGTCGGTGATGATGAGATGCTACAAGATGATTTCTTCTTTGGAGTTCAATTTGATAAATGGCGATTTAAGGATGAACGATGGAATCATATACCATACAACAAGAGCGATCCTTGGAATTCGTTTTCTGATGAAAATATTCAATTAGAATTTGAAAATGATTTTATTACTGATGGGAGAGAACGTGGCGAAAACCTTAGGATTGCGACCACCCATACGGACATTTTAACGATTGACAAGCGTGCGATGTATGTCATGGCTGTCGAGGTTGCTGGTGCAATTGATGGGAAAATTAGTGAGGACGGCAAGCAGACATGGATAGATGTAGAGACTTTTAAGGAGTTACACAAGGACATATTATCCCTAACCTACGACCAATCAACAGATATTAGTGTTGGGGAACTAAAAATATTGGAGCCTGTAGAAGACCCATTGTGGGATGAAGAAGAACGCCTTCGTGAAGAGTATATCAAAATCCACGGCGAACGTGTTTATGACGATGAGGAAGACGAGTGAGACTATATCTTAAAGGTGATTATACCAAGAGTGATTTTTATGAAGAGTTTAAAGAAATAGCTCAAAAGATGTGGTTCAAAGAGCGAAAAGGAATTCCACTCGATTTTTCCTATGCTTGGGATGAAGATTTACATTTGAATTTACGGTTGGATAAATTTAAATATAATGACGAACGTTGGGAGAGTGCAAATTTTAATACAAATATAAACCCTTGGAAGACATTTGAATATGAAAACTTGACATTGGATCTAGAAAATTCTTATGAAAGCGATGGGCGTGAGAAAGGTGATTGTTTGCGGATTATTTCCACTCATCTAGATATTCTAACGGTTGACAAGCGTGCGATGTATATTATGGCGATTGAAGTAGCATCTGCCATTGACGGTCAAATCAGCGAAGACGACAAAGAAACATGGCTGAATATTGAAGAATTCAAAACGAAACATGCAGACTTACTGAATTTGACCTACGACGAAGCAGTCGATATTAGTTTGGAAGAACTAGAGGTTATGGAGGCGATTGATGAACCCCTTTGGGATGAATTACACAGAGGATGGGAAGAATACATCAAAATCCATGGTGAACGAGTTTATGACGATGAGGAAGACGAGTGAGAATTTACATCAAAGGTGATTACACTAAAGAAATTCCATTTGATTACTTAGAATTAGCGAAGAGAATGTGGTTTGATACTAAAGATGGTAAACGAGTAGATTTTTCTTATTTTGGAAATACTCGCCCATTTAAAACAGACCCAACTATTCACTTAAAATTAAATAAGTGGATGCATGATAATAGATGGAATAATGTTCAGTTGAAAGAAGGGATTACCAACGAATTTGGAAGTCATGTATATGAAAATCTTGAATTAGATTTTGAAGATAATCCAGCAACAGACTATCGAGAAAAAGGAGACTGTCTACGTTTAGCTTCTACCCACCTTGACCTTCTCACTGTTGATAAACGTGCCTTCTATATTATGGCGATTGAAATTGCGACTGCCATTGATGGTCAGATTAGCGAAGATGATAAAGAGAGCTGGTTAAGTGTGGAGGAAT
>ERZ773267.410-NODE-410-length-29254-cov-3.717456_pt1 | contig 29254 bp, 44 predicted proteins | sample MGYA00511959_ERZ773267 | MGnify/ENA primary metagenome ERZ773267 (study PRJEB29015, sample SAMEA2738165) | human oral metagenome | biome: human oral; feature: human-associated habitat; material: saliva | place: China | collected 2240 ... | reverse complement strand
AGTGGTAGAACCCGACTTCATTCAGCAGTTCCCGCCTCTCTATGCGCGGGGTGCGCTTAGTCCAGGTGGCGTATTGGTCTTCTGTTACTTCGGGGAGCTCTACGTGCCGTGTGCGCCAGTTCCGGTGCTGGGGCAGGTGCACTAGTGTGACTGGTTTATCTTCGCTTGGTAGTAGTTTGTACAGGTAGTATTTTGGGTATGGTGTGGCTATTTTACTCATAACCATGAAGGGCCATGACACCTCACCTTTCACCCTTCCGCCTATCGTCATGCATAGTGGGTAAAGCATCATCAGGTTACCCATTGCACTCACTGCAAACACATAAAACGGGGATACGAAGAGCAGTATCTCAATGGTACTTGGACGCATCATCAACAGGATATCCATCGCCAGAACACAGAACATGATCTCAGCAACCCGCAGCACCCAAGGCCCCACCAGCACACCCAGTAAGGTGCTATGAAAAGCTGGGGATAGCTTTTCAGCTCACGGTTACCCATTCAAGTTCTCTCCTTCTGGGATATACAGGTCAACACTGTACCATGATGAGCTAGTTTCTATTTTGTGTGAGTACTTGTAGGTTTTCCCGTCAATGATGATCGAGTCATTGGTGGGCGCATTGTTTTCTACTGGGGTTTTACGTGTCTGCACGGACACTTTGGTGAGGACGGACTTCTCGGCGCTCGGGTACTTGGTGTTGAGCGGGGCACTGTAGTAGGCGTGCCCGTCACCGGTTTTGTTGATGTCTAGGTTCCTGGGGAGACTGTTGATTCTTTCTTTGTTGGGGATGAACAGTGTTTCCCCCGTGCCGTTCACATTGGTGTATTCTGTGCCTTCAACGTACTGCCCGTCAATGTTCTTGATTTTTTCTTCAACATTGGTGGCACGAATGATCTGCTCGGACACTAGGATTTTCTTTTCTTTAAAGCACGCACCGTCTTCGTATACTGTTGTCTCATTGTACCCAGTTTTCAGTGCGAAGCATGATGCAGCAGCGGATCGCTCGTAGCTGTGGATGGGTATATAGGTGCAGATACCAGTCATAATTGTTGATGCAAAAGTAACACCCACTACAGCAACCACCTTGTAGGTTTTACCTTCATCCCAGTCAACAATCCAGAGCAGACAAACAAAATCTGCCACTAAAATTAGGTAAGACACCAAATATAGGGGGTGTAAAACTATAACGTTGAACTGGTGATATGCTACATCCCAGCGATATCCACTCCCATGTACGGATATAAGAACAGATAATACACCCCAGATCACTAGCATTACTAATGCAACTGCGATCACGTTACGAAACGTCAAGTACCGTTGTTTGGGCTTAGTCTCAGTGTTTTTCTCTATTTTCTCTAGGTTCTCTTTGAGAGTTTTCTCTATTTCTGCAGCGGTTTTCATGACGGCGGTGTTTCCTTCTTGCTTGCGTGTGGGTGTGTCTTATCCCAGTAAACCACATAGGTGGGTGCTAATTCAACTTATAGACTCTAAATCACACCTATATTATCTAACGTCGCGCGCAACAAAAAAGAGGGGGCGGGCAACAAAACCCACCCCCAAGGGGACACAAGCACCCCACCTAACCTACAGGGATAACCATCTCAACCCGCTCCCTATGCTCACGGGACCGATACACCGTATCTGTATCAAGGTAGAACAGTTCAGGTGGCAGATAGGAGTAACCCGTATCCACCGCATTAGGGACACTACGATATCGGACATCCTCAACCCGTTGATAGGTAACCCTCAAAATAGGCTTCTGGTTCGGGGTAGTAGCTTTAACATACTTTACCGAAGTATCATTCTGGTCGCATGATTCATATGAACGCCATTCATATTCTTTTGTTTTCGGCTCGCTACCTACATACCCGACAATAATGTCAGCCTTATAATACCCCCAAGTACCACAGGAACCCTTACTATCCCCCGCAGGCTCAACATTCTTGTATTTACCATCACTGACTTCCTTCTTTAGAGTACCTGGAACAACATCATAGGTCTCTACTCTATTGGTTTCCTGCAGAATGTCCTGAACCTTGAACCCGTGTTTCACTAGTTTCTTGTCAGTGTCTTCATTGTCCGCAGGTTGCCTTACAGCCGCATATGATTGCGCAGCGTATGACTGTGCACGAACAACCTCATAGCAGGAAACTACACCATTCATGACCCCACCTATAACAATAGTAAACAATAAACTATACGTTATAACTCGGAAAATCACGCTGGAAATTTTGGGGTCTGGACTCCTGATTTCAGGGTTTTCTCTTACCCGCTTAAGTTCCTCTAATTCAAAGAGTATTCTGAACACAAGACCCATGAGAAAAACAGCAAAGAAAACCACTGGTGCATGCTCAATGAAAGAGTCAACACCGTACCCAAACCAGTCAACATGTGTTTGGTTGATGATTGTTTTTTCTTGGTCTGTTAGCATGAAATAGCTTAGGTTCGACATTCTTATGTCACCTTTTCCTTTCTGGGTTGTTGTTATTGTTTCACCTACAGGCGTTCATCATGCTTCACTATTGGGTGGTTACTAACGCAAAAGGCGGGATGAGTAGGAGTGAGACGACAGCAATAATAAATGCTATTTTCTGTTTCTGTGTTTTGAACCCCCAAGTGAACACAAACCCGAAAACTACTGTTAGTAGGATAATAAAAAGTATTGTAGGCGGGTTGAAGAATAAGATGTTAGTCACTGGTTTTTCCTCTAACTTGATGGGATGGTACCCAGAGTTCACAGCGTGCACAAAATCCATTACATTCAGGATAAAAATCGCAACAAGAAGATACAGGAAAGATAAAACACCAACATTTATGCTGGTTGGTAGTACGGATGTGTCTTGTTTCTTGGGGTTGCAGGTTTTACCTTTTGCTGTCTTCACACTCATCATTATCCCTTCTAGAAAATTGCTAAACAATCTAATCAAGACTAGAGTACACTAAACCTAGTATGGTTCTCAAGAATCCCGGACTTGCACTCCCCCCCCCGCAGGGTATGGTTCAATCATGAACATTGAAAAGAAACCTCTGAAAAACCGTTCGAGCCGTCCGCATCGGGAGCTTGTGGATGGGCACCCTATCACCAGTATTGGCAGGTGGGCGTCCGTTGATGACTATAACCGGTGGCTACGAGAATATTTGGAGGCTGGTGGTGAACCAACCCACGACTACGATTACAAGTGGAGTAACCATGAATTTTGTTACGTGAAGAACCCGTACACCATGCCAGAACTCAATGGTAACCGCATGGGAGGTAGCGGTGCTCGGCATTTCATCGTCCCTAAACAATACAACTTCTCCACCTACGCCAACAAACTCGCTGTTGGCAACAACAACGTGTACGGGTGGGAGAACGGGTACCCCGTCGTAACCGCAAGGCATCCTCTAGACCCTTGGGTACCCGTCTACCGAAACACCATAGACAAGCTCATCGCACAGAAAGCAGAACAAGAAGCATACGAACGGTACATGACTGAGGCAAACAGGCACGCGAAGAACATCTCCCCACGCAAGGTTTACACCGTCCAGGAGCTTGTGACGCTACTAGCGTGGGTCCCAGAGGACTTCCGGGTCACTGGGGTGCGGGTGACACCACCGAAATAAAAACCCGTGAATGCCACTGTTTTTCTCTTTAGTATATGATTATTCTCATGGACTACAATAATTACACATGGGACAAGGGGGACACCCACGAGTATCCAGACCTTATACTACTTCTTGAGAACGAAGGTATCGGTGGATACCCTGTAGAAGCAGTAGGGCGTCGAGCTACCATTGGCGACTACAACAAATGGTTACGCTCCTGCCTACGGGCTGGATATAACCCAACTGAAGAAGTTGGAAGTCCGTGGGCAAAAGCAGAAATGTACTACGTGACGAACCCCGAGACGGCACCAGATCTGAGTAATCCAAGCATTTCTTTTGACCCACGTTATGCCACCTTACAGACGAATGGTGTTTTCTGGTATATGTGCGGCACCTCGTCACGGACTTTTATCATCCCGAAACAGTACAACTACTCAACATACGCACAGAAGTTCGATGTTGGACACAACACAGTTTTCGGGTGGGAGAATGGGGAACCAGTGTCCAACAAAGGTGACTACGTTCCTGTGTATTCGGATACTATCGACAAGGCTATCAACCAGAAAAAAGCAGATAAAGAGTACCAGAAACTCATCCGTCAAGCGAAGAAGCAGGCGTCAAGGATCAACCCTAATGCTGCGTATACTGTGGATGAGGCGCTTTACCTGCTGGATAATTTGCCTAGTGATTTTGTGGTTCAGGGTCTTCGTGTCACCCCTGAGTAGTTGGTGAAAAATAAGTGAGGGGTGGGGCAACATTTCGCTTTGTTGCCCCACCCCTGTTTTTATCCCCAACTTACTTGGGTACCCTGCCCTTGATCTCCTCGAAAACAGCCCCAGTGCCGCGCGGCGCACGATCATATTCCTGTGTAATCTCAAGATAGTTGCCGTTTATGTGTTTACGCCCACCGGATTGGAGGTACACGAAGTTCCCTTTCACTACCCCGTATTCGGTGATTTCTGTGGGTCTGCTGTTCCTTGAGGACCATTCCAGGTATGTCACCTGCACCTTCCGCAGAGTTGGCTCGCTCTTCTCCTGTAGCCGCTTCTCACGCACCGCAGCAGCAGCCTCATACAACCGCTTGAAATCACCCACCGAACAATCAGGCTGCGTGACCTCCCAGAAATTGGTGCGGTTATACATTTTCCCCGTATGATGCCACGACTCAAGCTGCAGCAGGGTCTCTTTCAGGAACCAGAGCGGGTAGCCCTGTAGCCCGTATTCCTCGACCACCTCAGCGGGTAGGGCATCAAGAATATCCTGCTTATTCCACCTGCTGTATGGGCGAATATTATTTTCATATGCCTCGTGAGCCCTGTTGCTCATACTATGGTCAGGACGGTAACCAGCCATTTCATTGCTCCCCTTTATATCTCAAATGGTACTGTCTCGGAATATTAACGAACCCCTAACATTTTGGCACGCACCTCAGCGGCTACTATGGGTACATCAAAAGCGTCTGCTACCTTTATCAGGTCACCGTTACTCGTGTTGTACTGGGTCACGTAATCTTCCTGTGTCATGAGTAGTGCGAGCGCGAAACGGGTTGCTTCTCTCTGCCTATCGTCTTCTGCGTAGCTTACGCGCCTGAATACCCTGTCCCGCCCGTCATCGTTGAGGAAGTGTAGGAAGAAGTGCCCCAGCTCGCGGGCTATTTTGAGGTTCTGGTGGCGGGTAGTGCTTTTCTCGACTCGGATACAGAACCCGATGTTGCCCCACCTGCCGCTGGTGTCTTTGCGGGTGGTCTCGTCGATGATTAGCGTCTCCGACCCGTAGCCGATGAATGGCACGTACTCGACACGCCCGCCTAACCTAAGCGTAAGATCTAGCGCATCAACATTATCTGTTGCTGCTTGACTGGTTTTCTCCGCGTATTTTTTACGCAGTTTTCCTGCCAGGTTTTCTATGTCTGTTTCACACCAGCTTTTCATCACCAAAACTTTCCATTCATCCAACAGTACCTAGGCGATACTATATGGCAGTGACAAAACAATTTTTTTCTTGTCGAATAAAAATATATTCTTGTCATCCAGTTTACTCGGATCAAGCACCAGAGTGTACCGATCAGGGATGGTTACACCTTCCGCCCGCCCACCATATTGGACCCACACTTTCAGGTGCTTCTTAGTCCCTTCACTGAACCTTATTTCACCTTTTACAAGGGCCTGCTCATATTTACAAAGGTCCAGGAATATTTTACGGTTACTAGAACCGCTACATATCCTGTCGATAAACTGCCCGAATGTTATGCCGTTACCACGGTCTGTATTATCTGGATTTATATGTAAGAGTATCCGCTCATATGTGAGATGAACGGGGACGCTGTTCTCTACTTGCATTCTAATTTTCTTCCTAGTCCTACTGGCTTGTTACTGATTTAACCACTAAAGGGGTTTTGTTATCCATGTATATTAATGCACCCCTAGCACCTATACTTGTTTTTCAGTAAAAGAAAATATTTTCTTAGGACTCCGATAGTCGCCTAGCATCAGCTTGGTTCCTGCGATCTCCACACCTTTATACGCCCCGTTATTGAGAATATGTTCCTCTATTTTCTCAATAAGAGCATCTACTATCTTGTGGGCCTCCGCGAATAGTTCCTCATTAATCGCTAGTTCTATATTGATATCTTGGGTACCATCAGCAAGGGAGGGAAAAATATTGTGTCCTCGAAGGATTTTCCCTGTACCTAAATAAAACCTGTAAATGCAATACCATATGCCTGCAACTAAACGCTCAACGTCACATTCCTCTGGTGCCTCAATGTTGATCCGGGCAATAATGCATTTGCTCATTCTGCGCACTGTCCTTCCATATTTCCTTCTTTGTCTAGCCCATGCTCATGCTCGAAATCCCAGAGAGCATGTAAGTTCTTTTTCTTCTCTTCAATAAGCTCACGAATAAGTTTTTCTACACTATCCCTAGACACAATATCCCTACGTGGGTTAGAGTCTTCGAGCCTTGTTAGTTTTCCCTCTTTGCACCATTTGAGAATATCCACCCTTGTAACACTAGGTTTAACCCGTGAAATCAGGGCTTTAGCCACAGACCAGTCTAACCGTTGAGGTATACCGTCAATCTCTAGCGCACAATCTTCTGCTAGTAGATGCGTTATCTGCAGGAAAAGCTCAGTGAGGTTTTCTCCTACCTCATGCCCACCAAATTCTAGTTTCGCGCCTGAACCAGGGGATGCTGTCTCCAACAGTTCTTCTGCCTCTTTACGTGCGGCAGCTTGTTCTTCTCCTTTTAGATTTATGTGGTGCGCAAACATTAAAGTTGTCCTCTTTCTCAGAATATTTTTTATACCTTATGAGTATTAGTTGAAGGTTAGCGGCATGAACAGCATGAGGTCCTTCGTTAGCGGCTCCTCATGGATGCTGATACCCTCGTTTTCCTTCTGATTTTTGCGATCTATCACAAGATCGAAATACTGTGGGACCTCAATGTATTTGTTCCTTGAGAACGTGATCGTGACTGGGCAGTATTCGTTGGTGTCGGGGTTGAACCTGAGCTCGCCAGACACAATATCGTAGTCACCTTCACTGCATGAGATATGAACAGGTTCATGGTCGTTGAGGAGCCTCTGCTTCATCTCCTCGAAGGTGATCATCGGCTTCCCCGTCCGTTGAAGGTATTCACACTCATCAACATTAGGCCCCAATGTAAGCAGCACATATGATGGGGCTAGGGTGGGAAACTGGTTTACATAGGTATCATTCATTGATCTTCTCCTTGCTGGGTTTGTTTTTATTCTTTTGGTTAAGTAGCTGACACGACAACCCGTGGAATATGTAAAAGCACCAAACCATCCGCGTCCACTTCCATAGTTATTTGGTGTGGTTTACGGGTGCTAGGGTCTAGTTCTAGAGTGAATTTATCTGGTGTTTTATCCTTCATATAATATGGGTACACGAAGTACACGGGGGTCACTCTATCGGGGTCGCTACTGAACTTTAGTAATCCATCCATGATTCTTTTACTGTTCCGCACCAGTTCAATGGTGGCTTTCTCATGCTCGTGCACGAGTCGTTGCGCTGCTTCTGTGAACGGCATGATCTGTGTTTCTGGGTTGCTGATAAGCTTGTACCCGCTACCGAAACAGTATTCGTCGGAGTAGATGGTGACACACAGATCATCATGGGTGCCGCTCTTATGGTGCATGATGGGGATACAGTTCACATGCTTCGTGCCCGACATTACCCTCATCCTTTCTGCTGTGAATAATAGGTGTTTCTTTTAGTTCACGGATACGCTCGGCAACCGTAAACATAAACATATATACCAGTCTTCTCGTCCACATGATTCTGTACAAACTATCATATCCTTTTTTAGTACTTCATCGTTGGGGTCAAGGATGATCCTCCCCTGAGTGGGGGTAAGCACTCCTATCTCGTCAAAGTATCTGATGTGTGTAGCCAAGTATTTCCTTGGCACGCCTGGTATGCGGATACGAGCTAGTGAGTAGGTTTCACTTGGGGCACAATCCCCATCATAGATATCCACTACAACATGCTGGGGGTTATCGCTGTTGAACATGTGGTCTAGAACATCGCCGATTTTCAGCCCACCTTGGCATGCGGTTTCATCGGGCACCATTTCAATGTTTATTAGAGTAGCTTCTTTGCTGATGGGGATTGTGTTAATGTTTTCATTTTTGTTCATTGTTTTGTTGTTCCTGTTTCAGATTTCCTATAGTAAACCCAGATTACAGTAAAGCCTACCCATGATGCAACCATGAAAGATAGTTACTGACTGGGTTTCGGCATTTTCTAGGCTGGGTGCTTATAGGGTGAGTAGGTGTTTGAAGATGCTGTCCACGATTTTTCCGGGGTCTTGGGTTTCTTCCGCTAAGGTGATGGTGGTTGCGGACGTGGATTCTAGTAGCGCCCCTGGGTCCAGGGTGACAGGGTTTATGGTTTCTTCCAGGGTAGGGGTCAGGCACCCGAAAATATTTTGCACCTGCCCCGCGTTGGGGCTACCTTCACAGAGGCGCTTGACGTAGGTTTGGAGCGCTTCACCGTGCCCCATGTACCTTTCTTCCCGCACATATTTTTCGTGTGTCTCAAGGAGCGCTGGGATGTTCCACCCTATGATTCGGAGCGCGGCGCACACCTCGCCCTGCGCGCACCAGGGAGGCGGGTCGAACACTAGGTTACGGACCGCGTTACTCAAGCCGCGCTCGCTCGCACTGTAACCGATCAGATCAGGGATACTCTCTTGTTCGTACTCGTCATGTGACGCGCCCGCATACGCTAACGCCTTCAGACGCTCATATACTGTATCGGTCACTATCTCCCCGTCGGTTGCATGGAGCAGTTCACCAAGCAGGGTTGGGGTGTAGTCGCTGCCCGCAAGCTCAGCGAAAGAGAAAACACTCTTGTCTTTGAGCTGCAGGTTCAGATAGTAGTCGCTGGGGTAGAAGTACCCAATAGTGGACGCAACCCACATGTTGAACGGGTTTCGCGGGGTCTGGGGTACCCCGTAGGAGTTGTGGGGGAGTATCAGGTTCAGGGTGTTGACCGCATAGTTGAACACCCACACAAGCTCACGTGCTGGTTCACGCCTGTTCATTACCCAAGCGACGTATTCTTCTGGGTGCTGAACCATTGCCCACAGGCAGGTTCCTTTCACCCCGTCAATGGCGGCTACAGCTGGTGCCGCTTCTTGTGCGATGCGGAGATAAAGTAGCCGCGCTATTCTCTGCAGTGCCCACTCTGTGATAGTGACAGGCTGGTGCGTGGTATTTCCTTCCGTGACGGTGATTTCTACCCCCTGGAACCTCCCAGCCAGCGGGTCACCGTTATTTTTGGTGATCGGGCTGATACGCATGGTACCACCACCCTGTAGTGGGATGTCCCCAACTAGTGGTTTCTGGTAGTGTTTAGCTTCACCCCAGAACCAGTCGCGTACCGTTTCATGGGGGATTAGTTTGGTGAGTGCTTCCCATGCTTTGTCTTGTTCCATGTGTGTTGTCTTCCTTTTCGGGGAATGATCCTTGGATTGGGGTGCGTACCGCCTTGCGGGTATGGTATCATTATTATGTCTTTATTTAGTTGTTTTATGTTCAACGCCTCATAAAGTTCATGGGTTTCAGTATTTGCTGTTTCCCCCTTTATGGGGCATATTGGATCAGAATGTATAACTGATCCATCGGGGTGTCTCAGTTGATAAAGACTAGGCTGGGGCACCCCAATTTTTATACCCAAAAACCCATCAAAGCCGCTCAATAACCGCCGAAACATCCCGGATCATGCCCCCACGCGCGTCATCCCTGAAATGCAGTGCTGTGCCCGTGGACACTAGGAACTCGTCGAGGTATATCAGGTCGTGGGCAACCCAGACCTCACAGTACTCAACGTATTCTGGGGCGGTGAATGTGTTATAGATTTTCCGTAGCAGGTCAGCAACCGGTTTAACATCCGAGTATTCGTTTCCCCTTCTGAGTCCGCGTTCAAGCACCCTGTACGGGTTTATTTCATCACTGAAGAGAACAAGCTCGGGACGGTACCCAGAGACGATAAGCTTATCCACCACATTATGTTGCAACCACCCTACCATCACATCATAATAGTCGGCATCAATCTCGGCACAGAAGTCGTCCATGTATTTTTCGAACCAGCCGTCTTTAACTTTCCTACCTGGCAGCCCTTTGAACTGCTCATCTGTGAGGTGGGGGTAGTCCTCTCTGTTGTATTTGTACCGTAGAGTGTACTGGTCGAAGTCGTATACGTTGCTGTACGTGTTGTTGGCGTAGGTTTTCCCCATGAAACTTGATGCTAGAACCAGCCTTGACATGCGACTTTCCCTCTTCCCGTGTTTGTGTCTCAACGGCATTATTTACACTCCCATAATAGTACCCACCAAACAACCGCACTGGTTTTCACTAAGCCAACCCCATGTGGTATAGTTTTCTATGTGATCGACATAGGTCGAGAGACGGCAAAAAAGCAATTTTTTGGCGCATCAACACTTGGAGCATCCTAGCCCCAAGACGTACTGACTAAGAACAAAAAGGCAAATGTCTCACCTTCTTAAAAGGTACCTCCTTTCTAGGTCACCAGCAGGGCATGTCCCGTGTAGCCCGTGGGTGCTAGCAAGCAGTGTTTTGTTTGCACCCGATATGCTAGGTATAAGCGCACGGGATTGACCTTAAATAAACAATGCGCCTGCACGGGGTGCCTCAACATTGACAAGGTTGTTGAGGCACCCCACTTTTTTATCCCCTACCACCAAAGCGCTCGGAGACACGCCACCCTGAGAAGCCACCAATCTGTACGGGGGGGGTATCATAAGAAACAGTAACTAAAACCCGAGCGACAGGAAAATGAGGAGAAAACAACATGGGATGGTACCTCCACGCAGTACCCGCAGACGGTGGGCTGTTCGTGCCCGCTAAAAACCTGCAGGCTCTCATAGAGGACATCAACAAAATCTATGAGGACGAACCAAACAAACACCTGATCCTCAACCCCCGAAACCCAGTAGAAGCAATGGAAACACTACGCGGGCACAACTTCTACATCCAACAGAAAGAACCAACCCACGGGGTGACACTCACAGGGTGGGGAACCAGCGGTGACCCGCGCACCGGGTACCCCGCCGCAGGGGTAGAAGTACACGAAATATTCCCACGGGAAATCATCGAAACATTCCACGCTCACGCCACCAAAGGCGGTCTCATGGTAATGACCGACTACAACGATGACACCCTTTACTTGGCAGGGTACCCAACCGAGCTCGTGCACTACGGTAAGCCTATGGTAATCAACGATACCGTGGAGGTGAAAGAGTTCATCGCCGAGCGCGGCACGGGTGCAGGTTCCTCCGTCACGACAATGCAAGAAATACACCCTAGTGGTGCCTCTGACATTAACACCCCAGCCTTCGTGTGTAAGAACGAGTCAATGCGCGAAATCCGTGACTTCTACACCGCATGCGCACAGAAAGCGACACAAGGCATGGGTAACCCGTATTTTAATGTTGTTATCGACGAGTCGAACAGCTTTTCAATGAACTAAATTACCGAAAACAAAATAACAAACCTGAAACACCTACAGAAAGAAGGAAACATGGGAAGCTACTATCACGTCCTGCCCGTCAACGGTGGGCTCTTCGTCCCTGCAGCTAATATGAGCAACCTTATCGCTGACATTAACGAATATTTTGAAGACAACGAAAACTTTGATCTGCGGCTTGACCCCACCGATTGGGTGAAAGCTATGGATACGTTACGTGACAACTTGTTCTATAAGGAACTTAGAGATATTGCGGGGAATTGGGCTAATTTCCAGGATTATCTGCGGCGTTAATATGTAACGCAGGCTATAAAATAGCGACGGCACCCTAAACACATGCTAGGGTGCCGTCGCTGTTTTTTGTTATCCTACTGGTTTTATTTCCACCTGCAGGTTCCGGTTATTTTTTCTGTGCTGGGTTTCACACCATTCCACGTATGCGGCCACGCCTTCTGGTGTGATGGGCATGGGTTCTTCATGGAGTAGTACATAACTCCCCTCTTCATCATCCCACCATGTTTCCAGCTCAAGGGAGGATAAGCAGTCCCGAACCTCAGGCGGGATGGTGGGGTGGTCGATGAACCACTGGTACGCGCCTTCTGGGGTGTCCAGCAGGTCGTTTTCGTCTACGTGCCGGCTGTATGGTGCGGGTGCGCCCGCTTGGGTTTTCAGTATTTGTTTCAGGGTCCCCTTGTGTTGTGTGGTTGCCCCGTGTTTTCTGGTGATTCGGAGGACGTATTTCCTGCTCATAGAGTACTCCTTATCTGGCTTTCACTGATTCGTATTCCCTGCCAGCTGCGTCACGGATCAGCATTATATTGCACGGCTGGTTCCGCACATCGTGCAGCAGCCGCTTAGTTTCTTCTGGTGTGAGCACGCTCAGCTGCTCGTACACCCAGCCCTCTAGGGTTTCGTTGGGCGGGGTTTCCCCTAGGTCTTCGTAGTCTTTCCGGTCCTCTGGGGTGAACTCGTCACAGACCCCTCTAATATCAACAGTTGTTCCTGCTAGGTCGAGACGTTCCCCATCAGTACTACTTCGTAGCATGAGGCTCACCGAACGGATGCTAACCGCATCCGTGTAGTCCATCCATGATTTCTCGATACTAAGGATACCGAAAATAGGGTGCACGGCATGGGTTTTCCGGTCGTTCTCGGTTTTGTCAGCGTAATCCGGGTAGAGCTCGTCCACTAGTTCACGGTTCTCACGCCCCTGCACACCACCAGTCGCGTACATGGCTCCTTCTTCCACGTTTTCTGGTTTCTTATCCAGGTGCAGAAGGATCTTATGGTTCACCGACTCCACTAAACTCCACTTGGGGTTCTCCGTGGCGCTCGCGGCACCCCAATCAACTTTGTCTAGTAGCTCAACAACCTTTTGCAGTGCCCATAACGTCATGTCTGCGTTGCGGTACATGATGTTGCTGATGTATTCCCCGTCGAGGTGGATTCTGACTGATAGGTTACTCATAATATCTTTTCTCCTTTTTGTGGCGCGCGTGTTTTATGGTCGGGTTGATGTGTAGGTGCCGCCCCCATAATCGTACACCCACATAACACTGTCTGGCTGGTGGTATATCTTGTCCCGTAGGTGTTTAAGCTCTTCATAGGTCAGCTCATCGAGCTCATCTATGAGCACGCCCTCTAGTACCCTTGGCTCTCGGTACCCGTCTTCGTCCATTGCTTGCCCCGTGAAATGAAAATCTTCATAGAACATCCGATCCACAGAGAACACGGTCTCACCTTCACTGATTTTATTGTGCTGGTTCAGGGTGAACCTGATGGAACCAACCTGTCTAGGCGTGGTAACGCTGTGACTGTTTGCGGCGATCAGTTCCCGTATGATACTGGGTTCATGGGACACCTCCCAAACCTGAGTATTACCCCCACAATATCCGGCGTAATCCCAGACAGCACCCGCAATAGTGTCAGGGTTGTTATACACGTACCCTCGTCTATCCTGCAGGTGGAGCATGCGCTCGTACAGGGCATATAGGGTGTGCAGCCCTTCTAGGGTGCTTTTGTCCCATGTGGAAGCTACTACCGTGTGTCCACTTCCTTTGAGGGTTATTTGTATGAGCATAATCGTGTCGCCCCTCCTTAGAATGTTTGGGGTAAATAAGCTCCCCATAAATATGGTATTCTAGTAGCAGACCCGCAGAGGTCAGACTGACCTAGAGCATCCTAGCCCTAGAGCCCAGAAGCGCATACCAGGGCTTCTGGGGGTAAAAATTGCTCACAAGCAGACCATGCCCAGAAAACCGGTGAAAATGGTAAACCTTTAAGGCTCTGCGGTGCACACCAGATTGGGTGGGCATATGCTAGGTACACGCAGACTGGGTCGAGTGTAAACAATGGGCTGCAGAAGAGGCGGGCGCACGGGAAATATTTTTATTACCCCAGTGCCCGCCTCCACTATTCACCCACCTAACTAGCGGATGCTTTGAGCACGCTCACCCAGTCACCCGAATACTTAGTGACAATAACGTTCTTAAACGCATCAACATCACCGCTACCCAGGTTATCTTCAACCCACCTAAAGAAGCCGTTAAGGGACAACCCGCCGTGCCGTGTCTCATTAACATAGTCACGGACAGCTCGGATCAATTGTTCACGGGTTTCGTTGGACCTACTAGAAGACATCACGTGAGCAGGCTTCACCCCGAACTTTATAAGAACCTCATTCCAGGTTTTGACACCGCTCAGACGGATAATGGTAGTCCAGGCAGGACGTTCTTTCTTCTTATTCGCCCATTCCGTATATTTCTTTATACTGATCTTATTCCCTCGTGTCTCAGCTAGGAACTCTGAGAAGTATTTTTCGATGTCCTCGCGGGTGCGTTTAATATAATCACCGCTGGTTGAGGGTGCTGAAACGTTGAGTTCTTCTAGTGCCTCCGTCCAGCTGCCGAATGATTTAAAAATAGTGCTAAGCGCTGGCAACCCTAGGTCTGCAGCTTCAGCGTTGTAACATGAGACGGTCCGTTCACCGTAGCCTTTGGAGAGTAGCCATGATTTAAGTACGGAAGCCATATACTCGGGTGACCGTTGAGTGTTTTTGTTCCTTGTGCCTGCACCATAAGCAACGAGGTTCCTTTCAACACTGATGTGGGGGTGCATAGCGGTGTTTACCGCATGGACAATGTTCTCAGTACTCAAACCAGTCAGATTAGCAATAATGGGTGCAGGGTGCCCTGAGGCGTGCATACTCGCGATCTGTAGCCGCGTGTTCCCTGGGTTTGTGAGCGCGGCTAGTTTCACTGCGTTCAGGTACGCTACCGCTTTCTGTGGGTCGTACAGGTCTTCTGTGGGTGTCTGTAGGGGGTTTTCTTTATTCTCCATGACACAAATATTACCTTACATGGTCTTAGCTGGGCAAATAATCCCTTGCCTGCACTAGCTTTCGGGTGTGCTTGAGGTAATAATCAGGGTTTTACTCTTCCTAATCTGAAACCCATAGATATAGATACAGTATAAGTATAGGGGTGGGTAAACACTGCTGACAAAGTTTACCCACCCCTATTATCTATATGGTAGAAACTATTTTACTTTCAGCTCCTTCATCCTTTCCGCCCAGTGCATGTCGATCATCTGCTCGGCGACTTCTTTGCGGGTGTCACCTAGGAAATTTTGGCGTGCCCACCGGTCGGATTCTTGCCCGTATCCTTGGGCTGGGTTATCTACCCAGTAGCCAGCCCATTTCCCTTCGATTGTGGGACCACCGCCACCTCTTCCCCATTGCTCAATGGACCCTATTTCCTCGTCGTTGTAGTAGACGTTGGCGAGCCCTTGACTGACTGTTGTAACTTTGTACAGTTCGTCTTTGGTGCAGGAATCGGTCATGGATAGAATGTTGTCCAGTTTTATACCCCAGGAGTCTACGTCAGGGAAATATTCAACGTACTTTTCGCAGTACACTTTGTCGTCCATCTTGGGTTTCCACATATGACCGTAGGCCGCTTCTAAAGCATATCCTGCAACGTCATCATAATATGAGTCAGGGTGCAGCTCATAGAGGTCGCATTCGAAGTCCATGGTTTCGTCGTTTTCGGTAGAGTATTTGAGGTTGGTGAGGTAGAGGTTTTCCCCGACGACGGTGTTGTTGTGGTCTTCGATGATGGTGTGTCGCATGCGTTTGAACCAGTTGTGGGTGAGTTCCCGGTTTGTGTTTGGTTCGTAGTTGACGCTCAGGGTGATGTCTCCTGCCCCGTGTTTGTTGCTGATTTTCAAGTGGGTGAATTTTCCTGTGTTGGTGAAGTGGGCGGTGAGAGTTGTGTTCCGCATTGGTTTTTCCTTTGGTTGTTGGGTTTGTTGTTTTCAGTATAGTGGATGGTTCCCGTTGTGTGGTGGGTGTGGTGTCATTGGTGTGGGTTTTCTGATGTGTATTTTTATTCATGGGTTGTATAGGTTTTTTGGGGTTTGGGTTTAGAGCGAAAGAAACAAAGAAATGAGAGTCATTCTCAAAAATTAAAAACAAAAAATAAAACCCCCACTTAACTTAAGTTAAGAGAAAAAACCAACCGAAGCCACCCCCAAACACCCACCGGTTAAGACCAAACCAGCAACAGAACCAAGCACCCCGGAACCACAGACCAACAGGAACATACCCCCAACCCAAACCTCCACGGGCAACGATACCCAAGTCCAAGCAGGCTAAACCCCTGGGTTTAGGTCTTCTCTGAAGCAGTAAGCAACGGCTCGGAGGGAGAGGAAAGCCCTGCTTCACACAAACAACAATGGTTTGCGAAGAAGCAGGGCAGTAAAAACTAAAACATCTAATAAAATCATCAAACAAAATGTCTCAAAAGAAAACTTCTCCGAGAGCAAGCGAAGAATCCGTGTCGTCAGTCGTTACAGGTCCAAAGTAATTACTCAATGAACAGTGGCGGCATATGCGTAAGCTCTTGGGTGAGGAATCAATCACCTTACCTCACCGCGCCTTATTAGGGTCGCCCAGTCTTGGCACTCCGTCCCCCCTGAACCTCACGGACACAGGGATCGACTGGCTGGCGTTTACGCTCGTTTTAGTTGACTCCATCTAACGGAGGTTAAGCCCGAGGGTTAGTCGGGTCGCGTTTTTGTTTCTCCCAGTTATTCTCGGGGACCGTAGAGTATGCGATCTCTACGCGGGTCAGTTGTTTTTTCTCCAATGATCCGGTTATGAACTTTTGGTGATAGGTTCACTGTAGCACACGGGTGGGGGTGGTCTGCAACTTTTGTGATTACAAGAATCTGTGGGTGCTGTGGGTGGGTTGCGGTGTGTTACTGGATTTGCTAGGCGGAATCAGGTAGTTTGGTGGTGGGGATACACCCAGAAAAAATTTTTAGAAACAGCAAAGGAAGGGTGACTAGGGCATGACACGGTTAGACCTAGTGCTGGGAATCATTGAAGCTGGGCTGAATGGAGACCAGGAGCGGGTGCGTACATACGCCACGTCCGCAATGGCTGAGGAGCGCGCTAAAGAGCACCACCATGCAGCAGATCGTATTGGGGCTCTGCTAGATGCGGGGCGGGAAGGTAGTGCCTCCTTGGGTACTGCAGCTGCCACGGTACTTCCAGCTGAGACACCCACCCTCCACACCAAAAACCCCACCACACCCCTCAGTGACCTCATACTCCCCGCTGAACAACGAACCCAAATCCAAGAACTCGTCCTCGAACAACAACACGCCACCCAGCTACGTGAGCACGGGCTCAACCCCAGGAACCGTGTCCTTTTGAAAGGCCCACCAGGTAACGGGAAAACCACCCTAGCAGAAGCCATAGCGACAGAGCTGGGTGTTCCCTTCCATGTGGTGCACTATGAGGATGTGATCTCAAGTTTCCTGGGTGAGACCGCTGGGCGGCTAGAAAAAACGTTCACAGCAGCCTCAGGGGCTCCCTGCGTCCTGTTTTTTGACGAGTTCGATGTGGTTGCCAAAGAACGATCCGACGCGCAAGAAACAGGTGAAATCAAACGCCTCGTATCCACCCTCCTACTGCAGATGGACAGGCTACCCGACCACACGGTTTTCGTCGCGGCAACAAACCATGCTAACCTTCTGGATAGTGCGGTGTGGAGAAGATTTGATCTGACCTTCGAGATGCAGCCACCCACTATGGAGGATGTCGTGAAATACTGGTGCATGCTCGTGGAACGGTACCGCCTCCCCGATGGGGTGGAACTAGACACAGCGGAAGCCTCAAGTTTCTCAGCCATAGAGAAACAAGCACAAAACCAGTGCCGGCACATGATTCTGCATGGTACCGAAACCAAGTAAGGAAAGAGAAAACCCATGCCCGTAACAGAACCCAGTGACCGTGACCGAGCCTACCAGCATATACTCAATAACAGGAAACCGAACCTGCGTCAGTATAATCTTGATCCGCGTGAAGCTGTTGAAACCTATGATGCTGGTGGGTTTATCTTCCCTGATTTTGAGGGGCAGGTCATAGAGCCCTACAGGGACGGTGCGTGGCGGCGCAAGCACAGTTCGACGGTTGCGTCATTCCTGCTCGGGCTGCCGCTACCTAACCCGATTATCGCTGCCCGCACCCCTAAGGGTGGTAGTAAGGGTATTTTTGTTGTGTCTGGGTTGCAGTCGCTCCTGTCAATCCTTACTTACCTCGGGTGCGACACTGGGCACGCAAGGGTGCTTCACAATGTGCCGATCTACCCGCTCATTGATAGTATGGAGCTTGGGAAACTCACCAGTGTGCAGGTGGACGAAATCATGGGCATGCGCACCATCCCCATCACCTTCATCGAAACGGAACACGAAGAAACCTTTGAAGACGGTGGTATCTACGGGGCTGGCGCGGTGGCAAAACACTATTGGGCATGGAACCTCTAGAAAGGAAGATGCAGGAAAATGAAGCTTGTGAAGAAAGAACCAGTAGCAGACGGGAAGATTACTGTCACTATCACTGGGTACTGGAATGATGAATATATCACCGATACGACAAGTTGGGACGTGGATTATGCAGAACAACTATCACAGAGGCTCGTTGTTCTGCAGGACTTCTTCGGCTCCCACGATGAGCTGAGGGAACTATACGAAGAGTACGGGTACCTCGACATACGCACAGATTGCACCAAAGCAGCAGAAACATACCTGATCCTCAAGTACGGTTTCGACGAGCAAGAAGTCCTCTCCAAAGAGGCGGCAGAAGATTTTTGGGACGAAATCTACGACCTCGCCCCACGCTCAGAAGACTACTACATCCACACCGTAACCGACATCAACATCCGTGTCAATGGTGAAGAATATGAGCTTGAATGGGATCCCAGCGAGGTTCGAGGTATCGTCGCTGATCTTTTCGAGTTGGAAAGCTAAGGAAAGAACCAAGTCATATACCCCCCTCTTGGTAATACGGAACAAAAGGATAGAGAAGTCACAATGGAAAACAAGAGTAACCTAGTCATCGGGTACGGCATTATTGACACTTATGAACCAATGTACCTTGGTAAAGGCGGATACGGATTTCTGATCCGTCGAAACGACCGCGAATCTGTAGAAGAACTACAGGAATGGCATACTCGGGTAACGCGCGAGTACCCGCTCGCAAACCCAACCCTTAAATTCGTTACCTGTTACTGTGACAGTATGTCTGAAAGCGCTATCAAATATGAGCTGGAATCACGTTTGTTACCTCTCGACGCTCCCCTTCGTAAGTCAGAGGAACTTGGGTACAATATAGTGCCTTGGAAAAAATTGTGTCGCACCTTGGAGGAAAGTAAATCCCTAGAAGAGTGGCACCGTAGCATGGGTGGACCGGATGACGATTATGAACCAATACCTGCCCTAGTTATGTGATGAGAATAAGCTAGGCAATTCCACCTCCCAATCCAGTGATGCGGGGGGGGTATTGTGTATTCAGGGACAACAGGGAACCTAGCCGCCGTGCTGGGCATGAAATAGAATCTATGAAAGAGAAGGAACAATGGATTTCACTGCGAGCGTCAGATTCAATAACTACAGTGTAGGCGCAGTAAAAGCAGGAACCCTACTGCAGGGCTACCAGAACGGGAACATTCAGTTAGGGGAAGGGTGCGAACCGTACCGTGACACCCAAGCCAACGCTGCGTACAGTAACACGATCAAGCAGTTCCTCTACGGAGAACCTTTCCGTGAGAATATCATCCTACAAGGCAACCGCGAACACTCCACCGTCGCGTCAGGTGGCAGAACATTAGCGACAATCCTCCACTACCTAGGCGGCATGCCGAACATTGAGAGGGCAACACAATACACGCCACTATCAGGCGAATCCTGGGATCGAACCTGGGAAACCGAGGTTGTTATTTCCTTAGTTTACGGTGAATACGGTAGCACAAACTAGAAAACAGTTAACTGAGGAAGAAGTTCTCAAATATGTTATAGTTGCGTTACCTGATGGTGATCCTGTTCAGGAGTTTATTCAACTGAAATATGCGTTTGATTTTGCTTTAATGAGTATCGAAGAAATTTTATATGGCGATAATCTTCATTATGATTACGCAAAAATACTTGAAGACCTACATAAACATGAGAAAAATGTTCGTGAACTTCTTGGGCATCGGATAATACGTAACAACCATGCAGCAAATGAATACTATCTAAAACTACAGGAACTTTGCAGGGTAGCTGCTGGGCGGGTAGAAGACCTTTTGGTTACGCATCGGTGAGATTGTGAAACTGGTGGGGCTATCTGGTATTCAGGAATGCTGGGTAGTCCCGCTGTTTATTTTGTGGTGTGGGCGTGCTAAAACTAGTGCTGGACTGTGCTTGGGATTGCCTTGGAATATGGAATGTTTTATTCTTGGATTATATGTTCAGTAGAAAGATTTGAGTAAAAGCAGGAACCAATCATGAGCAGCGCAGAAGAGAAACTGTCCCAAGGGTACGTTATCGTGTCCGCCAACAGTATAGGTGTCACCGGATACTACCCTACTGGTGGTGATAGTGCGCGCCTGTTCACTGCCGAGTATGCGGCGCGGGGGAACGTGTGGGGTGGTGATAATGTTTCTCTCCGTTCTGTGGGTTCCAGTATGGTCGGTGACGCCCTAGAAGTGAATGAGTATGGTGTTACTCTCACTGCTGCAACGAACATGATCTTCACCAACAAGACGAAGCGTAACTATCGGCATAAGAGGGTGTACACCTACCCGAGTATCACGATCAACCCAGACAGTTTTGAGGAACCGAAATCCTTGCCTGCTAGTAGGCTGAACATGGAGGAAGTTTCACGGTTTTTCCTGGGGAATTTCTCTCCCACACGCGGATCTCAGCAGCTACCCGCGACCATTGGTGCAGGCAGGCTCAGGTGGGGTGACCTTTACGCCCCGAAAACCCAGTCAAAAGACGTTCTCACCTCCCAACTGTACGCAATCACCACACCAGATGAGCTGCCACGGTGGGGTCTGATTCACGAGTATTACCATAACAGGCTCGGGTGGGCACTGTGGGGGCTGTACCAGTCCAGTGGGCACCCCGACGAGATTCGTAAACAGACGAAGAAACATAAAGCTGACGGGGCGGCCACGGTGCTTGGGGAAGTCAAGCATGTTAGAGAGCCGGACGATAACTATGTGCACCTGCCGCTTGTTCTGCAGTTCAACCGTTTCGGTGACCCTAATCTTTGGGGTGCCTCAGTTAGGGCTGACCACTATTACCCTGTGGGTGAGCTCTATAAGTACTCGAATGTCCCTGAGGGTGGTATGGGGTACGGTGAGTGGCTGCAACGGAAGTATGGGATGGTGGAGCTTGGTACGCAGGGTGTGGTGCAGGGGGCTTTGTTTTAGTTTTACCAGTAGCCGCTACCGTGGCGGCATTAGGATAACGGAGGAAACATGACCCCGAAACAGTACATTCTAAGAATCATACTCACCCAACGACCCGTACACCAAACATGGGAAACCGAACCGAAAACACTCCGCGAACTACGCGACTACCTAGAAAAACTCAACGAAAACCCAAACCCCACAACACCAAACGGGTGTGAGGGAATAAGGAAGAAACGCCAGCACCACAGCTACAACTGGGGGCAACGAGTAACCCCCAAGAAAATCGTGGAATACACCACGCACATGTTCGCTATGGACGACACGGGTGCAGGTTGCGCCGTGCAAGTCATTGAGAATAAACCGAATGGGGAACTCACCGCTTTCTACAACAATATTGGTGAATTTGAGTATGTGGTTATCGAATCAGACAACTTTGACGTCTATATTAGTAAACCTTTCGTCTATAGTCCGTTCGAGGATAACCCAGGGCTCGGCTGGGAAGCAGCGAAAGTTGACGAGGAAGGGCACCTCATAAACCCTGATAGGGTTTACGACTCATGGTTCACGAAGATGCGTGAACATATCGTCAATGTTTTCAACGGCGCTGAGGTTGATTGCGGTGTGGTGGTGTCTTCACTGATTCTCCGGGATGAGAATGACGAGAGAATGGTTTTCAAGTGCTGCTTGAGGGAAATCAGGTAACACCAAAACAAGACAGGGAGGGTTATGAATATGCCTAAACGGTATGCTCACATTGTATACGAAAATCCAAACCCAAGCGAAAACGGCTTATATGAAGATGCGTATGCGCTTATTGGTACACTTCAGCAGATCATTGAGGAAGTGGATCACCGCACCACCCTACCGCACCAGTGCAATTTTTTCGCGAGACACCTACTGTACCAGCGCAACCGTTTCGCGGGACAGGAAATTCTAGTGACTGACGGTGACGGCGTGAAACTGGTTCCTGGGGATAACTATTTCGAAGTGTTTGATATATCTGTTGTGTCTGAGATTGTTCCAAATTTACGTGTTGCTTATGGGGTGGATGAGTATGAGCTACTAAGGGATGTGAAATCCCTTATTCTGGACGGGGGTGGCATTAGAGAAGGCGGGTACCTGCGCGACTTACGTAGAGAATTAGTGTCTGGGTGGGTTAGCGGCGAGTTCCCTGTCCTTCCGTTTGTGGTTGGTGGCATCCCGTATCGTGAAGATCTTGTTCGCATGTTCCTGCAGGAGAACCTGCTGTTAGGGGATGTTTCACTTGACGGCGGGATGTTCTACGATTTTGGTGCTTTAGGTGGTGATGGTGCCGTACCTTTCGATAGGAAGAAGCTAACGACTCGGACTTGGGCAAGGTGTTTTATGCATGACCTAGATGATGAGGGGTGGCCTCCTAGAGATTATTGGGTTCCTGCAACGCCCGCCCACCTAGTTTAGGCATTATTTGAGGGGTATGAGCGAAACTCATACCCCTTTTACTATTCCCGTATTACCGTTTTTTCTGTTTTTTCTTGCGCCCGATGATCAGGTAAGCCGCTGCAGCAATGAGCGCTACTGCGGTGAGCGTGAGTACGGGGTGGTGTCTGAGTGCGGTGAGGATGGGTAGTGTGAGTGCCCAGATGATGTTGGGTGCGATGATGAGGGTCAGGATTGTTGCTGCGGTGAGTGCGGTGAGGATGGTTCTGGTTTTCATGGTGTTTTCCTTGTGTAGTGGTTTGTGTGTGGTTACAGCTTACACCTTCATCGGATATTATGCAAATCGTGACGTGTTGTGTTATTGTTTATATACGGCAAAATCTTGGGTGGGTGGTAAACACCAACCCCAGCCCCAGGTTGAATAAACCCAAAAGAAAATATACAATTCAGATACGACCCAGAAACCAGAAAGGCAAAACCATGTCAACCACAGAGCATACAACCACCACCCCCAACTACCTCACCGAAACCAGCACACACGGCATATACACACTAACCACCACCGCAAAACCAGTACCCACCCGAGGGCACAAAACCACCCCCAACCAGGTCACATACGATGTAGTGGCAGGCGTCCAAGATAAAACCCACGCCACACGGAACCTCGTGTCACTTGAAGTTTCCGTGGAAATCCCCAATAAAACCCCCGAAAAACTCCGCAACGTCTCCCTCCTACTCGCCGAACGGGCGAGCGGGTTATTGTCCCAAAACGAGAACAAGGCTTACGCAGAGAACGTTGCTATCTCCGCCGAGCAGACCAGCACCTCCTACACACGGTACGGTATTCTTGATGCTCAGGTTAACGAGTCAACCGAGAATAAGAAGAACAGCAAAAAGAAGCTGGGTGCCGCGCTCGCTGAGGGGTTGCAGGGGTATGCTGATGCGCTGAGTCGGGATTGGGGTAACCTCACCCCTGCACCCGCTTCTTTCGTAACTGAGGAGCAAGCAGAGAATAGTGGTTCGGAGGTTCCTTCCAGTCAGGATTATTCTACAGATCCCCAGGTGGAACCGGAGGGCAGTGTTCCCGCGCGCACTACGCCTGCTTGGGCTGTTCCCGTTGAGAGCGCGGGTGATCCCTACGCTAATTCTGCGGAGCATATTCCTGCTAACCAGTTCGAAGAGCGCGACTACACCCAGGAAAACCCCAGTGGCACCCCGCACGTTCATGAAGGGCACCCCGAAGAAGGTGCCATGAAAATCGGGTTCTGGGGGAAAATCCTCCGGTTCTTCGGGGTAGCATAACACCCTGAATGTGAAACCCCGCTTGTAACAATTACCCGAAAACACGGCAAACAAGTACTATAGGAAACATGGAAAACAACACCAATAAGCCGCAAGTGCTATGCATAGATTTCACTAACCTGTCTGAGGGTGGTGTGGATACGAGGTTCCTAATCCCGCAGTCAGGTAAACTGGGTGAGCGCGCTGAACACTTACTGGGATCGCTACGCGAATTTGGGGAAATCCTCGACGATGAGACATTAGGTGATTACAGTATCAATGTGATGAAGAAGGCATATGACACACTATACGCTGCTGAGGTGTCATGTGAAACCATGAACGAGTTCTCGCTATACCATGATGACGTGGAGCTACTTATCTGCACCGAAACGGTGACCGCTGATGAGCTTACGGGGCTTGAAGATAAGATCAGTGGGATACTTACTGAAACCACAGAGGCTTTAGCTGACGCCGACCCTAATATTCGTAAGCTTCTTGTGAAGGATGCGGGTAGGCAGCTACTTAATGTTTTCGGAGAGTACTGGGATTCTAAAGAATAGATTGTCTAGAGTGGAAAGAGGGAAATGGTTCTCATGTACCGTAGGAACCTAACGGAGAAGAATAGTGTTAGAGACCGCACCCGAAGCAGTGTGGGGCGTCCTAGGGCTCTTTCTAAGGCGTCTGGTAGTGATGTGCACCCGTGGCGCGCAAAAACCCGTCTAGGGGCTGCTGTAGCACAGTACAACACCAGTGGGGCGGTAGACGAGGCGACACTCAACAGCATCACCACCGAACAGGTAAGGAAAAACATGGGAACCTGCAACACCCCAAGCTGCGACTCCTGCTGGCACATGTAACCCCTACCCCACCCACTTAACCGATACGTAGAAAAGAAAGAAGAACACCATGACAACCCCCAAAGACTTCAACGAAATCCCCAACCATATCCGCAAACACAACAACCACTACCTACGGATCAACACCACACAAGCATCCACGGGAAACGACTACACACCCATCAAAACCATTGTCACCATCCGCACCTACCAGACCCAGGGCGAATGGGAAACCCAAGCTGCACCCGTGACAGAGCAAACATTCGAAAAGGAAGAACCGCTTTACGAGGCGCTACATGGCGGGATTAACCATGATATTATCACCTTAGCGTCCCTCACCAACCATTATCCGCTGCTGGGGCGGCATATCAAAACTGTTGATGGGGTGGATAATTTTCTGGATATGAGGAGTGTGTATAAGAGTATCTTGCTAGCATAATAATCATTCGCTCCGGCATTTTCGGTATCCAGCCGGAAGCTACACAACAAACCACAGAAAAGATCCAACAATGATAAACGAACAAATCCCCAACACCGGTATTGGCGAAAAATACGAACCGATCTCCAATGTTTACTCCCACAACATCGCTGCACAGCTACCATGCTGGTACGCTGCCGCCCTGAAATACGTGTGGCGTGCCCCGCGTAAAGGCAAGAAGAAGAGCCTCCGTAAGGCTGCTGGTGCGTTGCGGGAAATCTTGAAGAATATTGAGGTCTATGGGGAACCACCTACTATTACACCATTTCAGGCTAGTGACTACTGGGGTGCGCTAATGGCTTTATGGGGTGATCTCGTTGATTGGGGTGATAAGTCGGTTCATTCTCAGCTCATTGTGAGTGTGCTTGACGTTATTCTGCTGCACGACGCGGATCACCTTACCATGTCGGGAAGTAAAACACGGCGGTCTTTCAAGGAGGGTGTGCAGTATACGCAGACTGTGCTGGACGCTATCAACCTGATCGAGTCCACGAGCGAGAAGGACCTGATGGGTTCTAAGACCGCTTGGGAGGTGGGCTCGGATTTCCCACCCTTCTAGAGGGGGTAGGAACCTAGCGGGTTCTCTGCTTTTGGTGGTTGAGGCAACCTATTCACTAGCTGCCTCAACCGCCAATTCTTTATCACCCCAACAAATGCTCATACTCCATCCTGAGTCGCCGCGAACGCTCCGGGTTAATGAGAATAATCGAATGCTCGTCATGTGAGAACGCGAACACTAGGTTCTCAAGACCAGCAACATCAATTCTTAGTCCCTTGACTCTGCAGTCAATGAGAGCCAGTCCGTTAATGCGGGCACTGGACAGGTCAGCGTTAGTGAGGTCTGATGCTATGAGCTGGTTCTCGATTACCCCCCCCCAGTTTGGTGCCCTCAAGTACTAGTGGCGTGTCACTGGGTAGCCCTCTGATGTTTGCTATGGTTGCCCCACTGAAATCCATGTAGTTCACTTGGTTCTGGTATGTGTCAGGGAAAATGTTGAAGAAATGGTCCAGCCCGAGCTGCTTTTCCGCTACGGTGAGGTTGTGGCTGGATGCGATGCCAAGTGCCTGCCCTGCACCTTCTGGTGTGTGGGGTAGCTGGTTGAGGTCTTCCCGGAGCTTGTTTTTGAAGTATTCGTTGTTTTCTTTGAGGAATTTGTTGTAGTCGTTATTTTGCATTTTTGCCTCTTCTGGGTTTTTGTTTGGGGTGGTAATATTAAGCTGTTGCTATTATTTATTTAGATTTTAAAAATTTTGAGAAATACTTTTGCATTGACTCTAAAGTAATTTCATTAGTGTTAGGTGAGTTTTCAGGAATTTTATGCCTTGCATTGATCCAAGGATCCTGCTTATGAGAAAGCTCGCTCAGCTGAAGTCCTGTAAATCCAGCGTAAAGTGAAACAATAACCTCAATAAATTTTTTATCAGCATCAGAGATATTTTGAATATTTCCTGGGATATTAGTGGATTTTAGGGATACCGTAGCATTTTTAGTATGATATTTATATAAAGTTGGAGAAACTGGTCCATATCGCCAAGCTTGAAAATCATGTTTAAATAAGGGGCGGCCTTTTTTAGCAACATACCAACCCTGCACGTAGAAGCAAATTTTTTGAAGTTTCATAGCAGAAACTTCACTCTCATTCTGGGACAACAACTGCAGAATATGCAGTGCAACATCTTCAATTTTTAAATCAGTACGAAAATATTTTTTCAGGCTATCCATGTAAACCTCCTCCTATTTCTTATAAATACTTTTAAGTATTCCCGATATACTCCTTCTGCTAGAACCACCATCAGGAGTTCCTTTCACATCAGGGAAACCTTCTCCTTCAGGAAGAAGAGTATCTACACTTGCCCCAATAGTTGCATCAGAATACCTATCGGGGTCATAGTTTTCTTTAAGGAATTGGTTATTCTGCATTCTCGCTTCTTCTGGGTTTGTTGTTTGGGTTGATATTATTGTAGCAGTAGGGGTAAAAGTTTTGACGGTATGCGGAGGAGGTAGAACCATTATGGGTAGGAGCAGGAAACGCAACCGAGAGACAAACGCGAATAAGAGCGAGCGCACTGGGCAACAACTGCAGATCGTGGAACCGAAACCCGATCAGCAAGAGACACTGCGTCAGATACGCCGAACATACTATGAGAGCATCATGGAACAAGTAGAGGCCCGTGAGAAAGCTCGTACCCTTGAGGAGGATCGACACACTGGATGAAGAATCACAAGAAGAAAAGAAAGAAAACCCCGCCCTCCAAGTGCCCCAAAACAGGGAAAATCCGGTTCCGTAACAAACTCGACGCGAAAATAGCCCTCAGCAGGTGCAGCAGCCCAAAAGCGAACACAAAACGCGAAGAGAAACGTGTCTACAGGTGTGAACATTGTAGAGGTTGGCATTTGACCTCACAGAAATAAAACAAAAGCCCGCACCTTCCCTAGTATGGTTTGGTGCGGGCTTTACAGCGCGTGCTTACGTTTCGTTGTTGGGGTGTGGTAGTATGTGTTTTGTTATCACGGTGGCTACCCACCTGTGTTCTACTATTTTTTGGGAGAGCTCGTGCGTCTCATAAGTTTCGCGGTTGAGAACCATAAGAATTTCAGGGAGAAACAGGGCATGTTTTTCACCCCCGAGGAGGGAGAGGTGGCGTACACGTCTGTTGGTGTTTACGGACCTAACAGTGGGGGTAAAACTAATTTCTTGGAAGCCTGCTACAGCATCGTTTCAGGGTTGCAGGGGTGCGAGCGATCTTATACCCCTAACAAGAACGCACCAGATCAGGAATCAATATATGCTTGGACTGTTGAGCATAAAGATAAGGTATAATTAACCTTAAATTCATTCTGTATGAAACTGTAGTTTTCTGTCGTGTATTGTTGGTAAATTCGGCACTCTATGTCATATTGTAAGTATAGGAAAGGAAGTACTTATGAAGTTGTCCAAGTATGCTAAGCGAGTTGGTGTTACGTGTTTTACGGCTCGCTGTTGGTTCCACGATGGTAGAATATAGTCGTAGGCGCGTTAAGCGGCTAACAGGGGAAATCATTCGAAGTTTAAGAAAGGAGGAACCTCGTGCAACTGACGGAGCGTCATCTTATTAAACCGAACCATGAGCTCTATGCGACGTTGGATAATTTAACGTTCAAGGCTAAGAACCTTTACAACCACGGGTTGTATCTTTACCGTCAATCTTATTTTGAGTACAAGAAGAACCCTGACAAGCCTGTCTTGTCTTGGGTGGGTATTGATAAGAGCCTCCGGCGGCAAGGGCATGAGGATATTCGTGCTCTACCTGCTAAGGTTGCTAGTGCTGTGCTTAAAAACATGGGTGAATCCATTACTTCGTATTGGAAGTTAGTGCGCCTAAAACGTGAAGGAAGGTTACGTCAGAAGCCGAAACTACCCAACTATCTTCATAAGACTGATGGGCGCTACCCATTGTCTTTTAACTATCAGACATTTGGGAGTAAACGCGGCACTAATAATGAACTAATCCTGTGCCCTAAAGGTCTTTGTTTGCCTATACCCACTAGGGTAGAGAATCCCAAGCAGGTGCGTATCGTACCGAAACACAATAATTTCGTTATTGAGGTGATTTATGATGCGGAAGAACGTGCCCCTAGACGCACGTCTAAATATGCTGGAATTGATTTAGGAGTAGATAATTTTGTCACCGTCACGTTCTCCGCCCAAAACAAACCCCTAATTATTAAGGGACTTGAGTTGAAATCCATTAACCAGGGCTATAACCGCCTTATCTCCAAGGCACAATCGCTACTTCCAGACCCCCAGAAGACAAGCAGATCCATCCACCGTCTTTGGTCACGCCGTTCATGGGTTCTTCGAACAAGAATCCACCAGATCACGGCTTTCCTAGCTACTCTTTTTGACGAGATGCAG
>ERZ773267.404-NODE-404-length-29637-cov-6.413190_pt1 | contig 29637 bp, 39 predicted proteins | sample MGYA00511959_ERZ773267 | MGnify/ENA primary metagenome ERZ773267 (study PRJEB29015, sample SAMEA2738165) | human oral metagenome | biome: human oral; feature: human-associated habitat; material: saliva | place: China | collected 2240 ... | reverse complement strand
AAGGTGGTGAATGAACATAACATTAAAACTAAGAAAGTGGCAAGCTGAAGCAATTGAAAGAAGCAAACGGTCAACATACGGAATCTTTCTTGAAGCTCTCGGGGGCAGGGGTAAAACTATCTGCGCTTTAGCCATTGCCAAGCAGAAGAATGCTAAAAAAATCATCATCACAAACAACCGTCTTTCGATTCTTGAAGGTTGGAAAGAAGCCATCAAAAAGATGAATTTTGACTCAGACGTTGAGTTTATTATCTCAACTGACCGAAGTATTCAAAATATGCTCAAAAAAGGCTCAAAATTCAGCTGTGACGTGTTGATTATCGATGAGTGGCAGAATATGTCATCGGATAATCAAGTGGCTTTATATCGCAAAATAAAGCGTAAATACACAATAGGTCTTTCAGCTACTCCGATTCGAAAAAAAGGACAAAATTTCTACCCGCTCGAAAAAACAATTTTCGGGTTTGCAAATCCAAACAATAAATTCGATTGGCAAAAAGTTCACGGAAGAATGGTTTATGATCCATTCACTTATTCGAAAGAAAAATGGGAGGATTTTAGAGACTATGAACGCTACGTCAATAATCTTCCAAACTTCTTTAGATGGGAAGAAATTGAAGAAATCGAAAACGCTGTTGAGAACAACGGTTACGAAATTAAGTTCTATCCAGTGACTGTTGAACCTGGTAATCCAGATAAATTGGATAAGTTTAGAAAATTAAATCTTGTGACAGTAAATAACGAAACGGCGATGGCGAAACAATCTTTTGGGCGAAACACGTTTGAAAGATACCTCAATCAAGCAGGAGTAGAAGTTGATTTTCCGAAAATCAAACCAGTGAATGCTGATACTCCATTGATGTTAAAACTAGATGGATTAATCGAAAGAGCACCACATGACATGCTGATTGTCAGCAAGTCGAAACAGATTGTAAATGTCATTAAAGAACGACATCCTAACATCGGAATTTGGACTGGAGACATCAAAGAAGGGCTTGATAAAAAGGTAGTAGTTGCTACAAACCAAGTTCTAGGAGTCGGAGTTGATGGATTGCAGCACAAATATCAAACAATCGTTGTTCTAGATCCAGTTGAAGAAGGTTCTGGAGAATATGACGATTATCGCCAACTACTTTGGCGAATCACAGGAAGTAGACAACAACACGATGTAAACGTGATTGAATTTTATTATAAAGGAGAATGAAATTGTTTAAATTACCAGAAAACAAACCACAAGTACCAAAAGATACACCACGGAATTACTTCATCTATGGTGAAACTATGAGTGGTAAATCTTACCTCGCAAACGAGTTCCCTAATCCAATTGTTTTAAACACGGATGGGAATGCGGAAGCAAACAGCGTGCCAAGTATCCAACTATTAAATGATAAAGACAAATCAGGGCGCATTACTAATTCAGTGATTAAGCAGCTAGGAGAAATCCTATTAGCTCTACAAACGCAAGAACATTCATACGAGACAGTTGTTATTGATGTAATCGATGATGTTATCGAGATGATTAAAATTGCTGTGTGTGACGAATTAACTCCACCAGGCAAGCCTCGATTGAAATCATTATCTGAAATCCCGTACGGGAAAGGTTACGATTTCTTTAACCAAGCTATTACAGAATTGGTTATTGACCTCAAAGCATTACCGATGAACGTGATTTATATCAGCCGTCAGATTTCAGAATATGACGATAACGGAAATGCAACTAAAGACAAACCAAGTTTGAAAGACAAGTACGTGAACCTAATCAACGGAAATTCGGATTTAATGATCCATACAGAAAAAATCGGGAATAACTACAACCGTGAAGTTGACAGAAAACGTAAAACTTATTACGCAGATCAGGTTGATGACAAAGCGATTTTGAAAATCTTATCAACAATTAGAGGCGCTGTTGAACCACCTCGAAAACAACAAGCAGCAACAAAATCAGTTGCAAAACCAACAAAACAGGAAACAGTTGAAGTTTCTAATAATGAAGACGAATTATTTTAAAAATTAAAGGAGAAATGAAAAATGAGTTTATTAAGTATTGCAAAGAAAATTAAAGAAGATGGATTTGACCCTCGTAAAGATAGTGTGAACGGACCTGCAGCATTACCAGCTGGTGACTATACAGTCGTTTTAAAACGTGTGCAATTCAACATTGCACCAAGTGGATGGGAAAGCCTAGGATTCACATTTGAAGTTCGTGAAGGTGAATTTAACGGACGTACTGAATATGTATCTTTTGGAACATTATCCGAATGGAATGGTAAAGACCTTTCTTGGTCAGTAGAGCGAACAATTAAGTTCTTTACAAAAGCAATTGAGCTTGCTGGAGACAAAGTTATGAAGAACGACTTCGAAGACGGCAGAGCATTAGCCGATGCATTAGAACGTAAAGCAGTTGGTTCTTACTTCACATTGAAAATCCTAGAAACAAAAGGTAAAGAAGACAAAGTATATCGCAACTATGATATTGAAGAAAATGCTGAAAATGCGATGAATACAATCGACGTGGATGATCCGGATTTACCTTTCTAAAAATAAGGTGATCTCATGCATTCAATGAAAGAATATGCGCTGCTATATCAGCAGAAAGGGTTCTCGGTCATCCCGATTAGTCCTACAACTAAAAGACCATTAATTGAATTTGCGGATAAACCACCTCTTGACGCTGATGGAATTAACGAAGTTTGGAACCAATATCCAAATGCTAACATCGCACTAAGGACTACAAACTTCTTCGTGATTGATATTGACAAGCACGGACAAACCAGTGGATTTGATTCGTTGAAGAATTGGGAACATTTAAACCTAATCGAGCCCACGCTTCAAGCAAAGACAGCATCAGGAGGTAAGCACCTATTCTATTTCAAGCGTGATGATATCCACATCAGTCAAATGATTGGATTCCTACCAGGAGTGGATATCAAAGCGCATGAGAACAATTATGTATTGGTTGCTCCTTCCGCAACGGATAAAGGGCAATATGAATGGGACATGGAGAAATCTCCTGAAAAAGGAACGATGATTACTCCCTCCAGGGCCTTAATTGAAGCCATCATCCAGCAGTACAAAATCACCAACGGACGTGAATTTGATTACACCGACGGGTTGAGGTCGTGGGTTAGTAAGGGTAGGACATCTGGAAAAACAAAAACAACGGAATTGTTTGAAATTATCGCAAATGGATTAGGTGATGAAGGAAATCGTAATGATAAGCTTGCTAAGTTCGTAGGCGGATTGTTATGGCGGAAGGTGGATGAAATGGATGTGTTGTCGTTGGCTAAGATAGCCAATGCCAATACTCCGAATCCACTATCGATGCACGAATTAGAAAGAACAGTAGTAAGTATGATTAACAAAGACAGGAGGTGATTGTGATTGGCGAAGTAGTGAGTTTTTACAAGGATTATGAACCGATTAAGAATAGTAATGGAACTTTAAAAACGAACAGTCCAGTAAACGTGTTAAACGCATTTCGAGCTGATGATCAGTTAAATCTCTATCTAAAGCATAACGAATTTTCCCAGGAACATGAATTGACAAGAGACATCCAACTAGGAAACACGCTTCTAAAAAAAGGAGAGCTGCCCTCGAATTTTGAATCGGTAGTTAAAGTGTATTTTGAGAATGTCACGGGTGCAGCATTTACATCTCAAGCGATGATAGACGGCATGGAAACCTTCTTATCTGAACGGTCCTACAACCCAGTAAAGGAGTATATGGAAGAAGCTGAGAAAGTCTGGGACAAACGGAAACGCATCGGACAAATGCTGCAAGTCTATCTAGGCGCTAACCAAGACCCTCTAGTGTCTAAAATCGCTGAAATGTGGATGGTAGGTGCTGTTGCCAAAGTGTATGAACCTTACGTCAAATTTGACTACGTTTTGGACTTGGTAGGTGGTCAAGGTGTTGGTAAGACCTCGTTCTTACAAAAGCTTGGTGGTCATTGGTACACGGATGCTGTAACTGATTTTGCAAACAAGGATAATTACGACATCATGCTAAAACATTTGATAGTAAATGATGACGAAATGGTTGCTAGTGATCGCATGAGTTTTGCAGAAACGAAATCGTTCATCTCTAAAACGAGTTTACGATTCAGAAAGCCCTACATGCGCAGAACGCAAGAATTCGCAAAAAATTTCGTTCTAGCACGCACAAGCAATCACGTTGAATACCTCAAGGATAAGACTGGTGAACGCAGGTTCTTGCCTGTACTAGCATGTAATAGCAAACAAAAAAAGCATCCTATGAAGATTACGGATGAAGTTGTGAAACAAATTTGGGGCGAAGCCGTAACCCTTTATAAAAGCGGTGTGGATTTGATGTTTGATGAAGAAACAGAAGCGGAATTAGTTGAATATCGCGAGCAATTTATGTTCAGAGATGAGATTGAACTTCAGATTCTTCAATACTTGGAAATGCCCGTTCCAAAAGATTGGGAAAGTAGAACAACGACTGATCAGTACATTTACACGACTAAATATTTTGCAAATAGCCCTGACTGGACTTCAGGTGGACAACCGATGAATCGAGTGGCTACTCGAGAAATTATGTTCAATTTGTTCCATAAAGAATCGAACGACCAAAAACTATCTCGGAAGATAAGTTTTATTATGGATAATTTACTCGATTGGAAGAAACAATCGTACAAAGTTAACGGAAAAACAACTAGAGGTTATAAAAGAATTTTACCTTAAAAAAAGGTTACACGTATGGTGTAACCTTTGGGTAAAATCGGTATCTACGTGTAACCTTTTACCACATGTAGTTACACGTAGGTTACACGTTTTTTTCGCTACGTGTAACCCTTAGAAACGTTGGTTTAACAATGTTTATAGATACTTTTTATATAAAAAGTTACATGTTTACATGTTTTTTTTAGAAAAAGTATATTGTAAGTATAAAAGTCTATTAAATCAACATTCTTATGTTTTTATTTTAATGTTTTTGAAAAAAACGTGTAACCGTGTAACCCTGAGTTAATTTTAAGAAAAAATAGTAAAGGAGAGATGCTCATGAACGATATTAAATTGTATGTCATTAGAGATGCTAAATATCCACAATGGTACTTCCAACATATTAATGACTACTCAAGCATGATGGGATATCTTGCGAAGAATCATCCGAGATATACGCATCAATTTACAACTGACATTAAACAAGCGATGCACTTTAAAACGCCAAATGAAGTTTTAGAGTTTATCAAAGAACATTCTATCGAAGGTACTATCGTTAAGGACCCGTACCAAGAACGAGTTAGCAAAGTGGCTTTTAAGTATATGGGTGAGAATTACGGTGAAGCAATCAGTTACATCCACGGAATGATTGAAGATTCAAGCGAGAAGATGTTAGCTGCTTCCAAAGCGTTAAAAGTGAATGCGAATACGTTGATTAAATTTATGAAAGACCCTTATTCGGTTGCAGCTCATATTCGAGATCGTATTGTAGAAAATTTGGTGAATCTAGAAAAGGCGGTGAAGGCAATTGGCTAAAGATGAATTTGAAAAGTTAAAAGACGATGTTCATTACTTAATCGTGGCACATTGCAAATACAAAGATATGTCGATGTATGACAGAGCCTTGAAACAATTCCAAGAAGATATCAACTATGGGCAGCTTGAAGAGATGAGCTACAATGAACGATTCGTTTTCTTGCTTGGATTTGAAACATCGTTGAATGCGATAGACAATGCAATCAAATTAAACGAGCAATTGAAGAAAAATCCAAGCATGATTGAATGGCCTACGAGATTAAATCCCGATGACTATAAATATTAAAAAATAGAAATGGAGAATGAAAAATAAATGAAAACGAATCAATTATGGGTAATTTTTTGGCAACTAATGACGTACACGATTTTTGTTTTGAATGTCTTAGGGGTTTCTCGAATCCATATCGTTGTTCCTGCAGTCACATTATTTGCTGGAGCAATTGCAGGATATGAGAAAGGAATAGATAAATAGGAGGACAACTATGAAAGAAAAAACACAATATGAGGCTCTTGTGGAAGAACTACAAAAAATAGTGGAAAATTTCAAAGTTGGGTTTACTGAAATTGGAGAAATCCTCTCAAAAATATTGCCTGACGTTGAAATTCCTGATGAAGAGGAAGATACATGGGAAATGAAATGCCCGTATGAGAATGGGGATACACATTATTGCCTCCAACCGAGTGGAGACGTTTTTCAAGATTGTTGGGAGGGCATAGAAGCCGACAATAAATATTTTAGTCAAGGTAACACATTCCCAACTGAACAAGCAGCCAAACTAGAAGCCAAACGCAGAAACCTACTTACACGATTCAGAGCGTTTCGTGATGAGTGCAATGGGGGTTGGAAACCTGATTGGAGTAGTCAAGATAAAAAATGGGAAATTGATTGCGATTATCAAGGGCTTAAACCATTATGGATTAATAAAGTTAATGGATTCCCGACTTTTGGACACTTCGAAAACGAAGAAGATTGCAAACGTGCTATCGAATTGTTTGGTGACGAAATAAAAAAACTGTTTGTGGATTGTGAGGCACAGTGATGGATTTAACTTACAGCGAACAATTCAAAAAATATATCAAAGAACAAAATTATTTAGGTTATCCACAAACCATTTACAAGTTTCCTAATGGGTACGGTGCAAGTGTAATTAAATTAAATTACATTTACTTTGGAATTGAAATTGCAGTTTTAAGGTTTGATGAAAATGGTAAGTGGGATATCGATTACAGTACACCAATTACAAACGATGTGATAGGTGGTTTAAGTGAAGAAGCACGAGATGATGTTTTACAACAAATTTTTGATTTGGAGGAGCAAATGTGGAAAAAAGTTTGAGAGCCTTGATAATTGGTTTTTGTATTAGTGGTATACTAGCAAGCGCAAAATTGCTAGGCGTTGACTTTACATGGCAGTTTGTGTTATTGCCGTTTTTGATAACATTATCGATTAACTTAGCCTTGATTATGAACATTGTTTTTATAGACGGGTTAGACGATATAAAGAGCAAAATGAAAGATAAAAGAAAAGGAGGATTTAGTTGATGTTAACAGTTTATTCTAAACCTAGATGTATGCAATGTGAAATGACTAAGATGTGGCTGACTCAGAACAAGATTCCGTTCGAAGCAGTAGACATCGAAGCTAATCCAGGAGCGTTGGAGCTACTGAGACATTATGGCTGGCAAGCTCTTCCAGTCGTTGCTATTGATGATGAACTAAGCGATAAGTCAAAAGCGTGGGCAGGATTTCAAATCGATAAGTTAGAGGCTCTATTGTGAGGTGAATAATGGACAGTAGAGGTTATTATGGAATATGTGCTGGAATCATAGAAAGAGCGGTGGATGATTACAAAATAGCCTTAAGATACTTGCTTTCCAAAGGGATTGTAAAGTCCGATTGGAATTTAAAAGAGAAGCATTTTAAAAATAGGCATCATCGAACAGCGTGGAATATGAAAACGGATTGTGAGCGGTTCTTTTTAAGTCAGTATTTTGACTATTTATCGAATACAGAAGAATTCGGGCCAACCTTAATGAAACGGATTAGAGAGGATGTGAAAAATGGGAATTAAACATCAATTGAAGCAAATTCGCTTAATCGATTTGGAAATAAAAACAAAAATGGAAGAGTTAGATCGCTTGAATAATTCTTTCTTAAAATCTCCTTCTCTAAAAGAAGTAAATGTGCAAGAGTCGAAAGTAGGCCTCAAAGACGATGCATACGTTAAATTGATTAGTTTGAGTGAGTACATCGACCAAAGAGTTGATAACTTAATTGATTTGAAATATCAACTGATTAAAGCGATTGAACAATTGGACGATTCTAAAGAACGAACCATCATTTGGATGAAATACATCTCTTCTAAGAATTGGGATGATATCGCTGAAGAATTAAAAATATCTAAAACTACACTATTCATTCTTCATGATGAAGCTGTTAAAAAAATCGAAAGGTGTACTAAAATAGATAACTCTGTACCAAGTGATACTAAAGATTCTATGATATAGTTATCATGTAGAAGTTGTGGGAAAAGACATTCTTTTTTCTCGTGGTTTAAACTCCTTTATTTTTTTCCTCTCAAGCCCTCCAGCTTGAGGGGTTTTTGTATGCATAGAAATGAGGTGATGGAAAATGGGGATGACCGAAAAACAAAAGATTTTTGCCGATGAGTACATCATCAGCTTGAATGCTACTCAGGCTTATAGAAAGGCTTATCCGAATATTAAAAACGATGATGTCGCAAGAGCGAATGGAAGTCGATTGCTTGCAAAAGCTAACATAAAAGCCTATATAGATGAACAACTAGAAAAGTTAAAGTCTGAACGTGTCGCAGACCAACAAGAAGTGCTTGAGTTTTTAACGGCAGTCATGCGTGGTGAAATCACAGAGCCTTTATTGGTTCTTGACGGTGACGGATATCAAAAAGTCATGGATGCTAAACCGAATGTGTCCACGAGAAAGAGTGCAGCGGTTGACCTTGGCAAGCGTTACGGTTTGTTCGTGGATAGGCAAGAAATCACTCAAAAGAATATCGACATCAAAGTAGGTGATTGGGATGACGATGAAGACTAACCCGAAAATCAACATCATCATCGACCGTCCTAATCGTGTTTTCAATAAGCATATCTATGAACATCTATTTGACTATGACACCTTCACAGAGGTGCATTACGGAGGGGCTTCGTCTGGCAAAAGTCATGGAGTGTTTCAAAAGATAATTCTTAAAGCGCTAAAGTCATGGAACAAACCACGAAAAATATTAGTGCTGCGTAAGGTTGCTTCTACGGTACGTGACTCAGTGTTTGCGGATGTTCAAGCGACATTATCTTATTTTGGGATACTTAATTTGTGCAAGGTTAACATGAGTGCCTTTCGTATTGAATTACCGAACGGTGCCGAGTTGATTTTCAAAGGGATGGATAACCCAGAGAAAATTAAGTCCATCAAAGGTATTTCCGACGTGGTCATGGAAGAAGCGTCTGAGTTTACGCTTGATGATTACACACAGCTAACGTTGCGTTTAAGGGATAAAGTGCATAAACAGAAACAAATCTATTTGATGTTTAACCCGGTATCCAAAGCAAACTGGGTATATAATGCTTTTTTCGTGAAGAGTCCTAAGAATACAGTGGTTTATCAAACGACGTATAAAGATAATCGTTTCTTGGACGACTTAACTAAAGAGAATATCGAGGAACTAGCCAACAGAAACGAAGCGTACTACAAGATTTACGCTTTAGGTGAGTTTGCGACATTAGACAAGCTAGTTTTTCAAAAGTATGAGAAACGTTTGCTTAATAAAGACGAACTGGCGCATCTGCCGGCTTATTTTGGTCTTGACTATGGTTTTATCAATGATCCGTCAGCATTACTTCATGTACGAATAGACGACGATAACAAGCGTTTATATGTCGTTGAGGAATTTGTCAGAAAAGGTTTGACGAATGACAAGATAGCAGAAGCCATAAAAACGCTTGGATATGCTAAAGAGCAGATACGAGCAGATAGCGCTGAAAAGAAATCTAATCAAGAATTGCGAAATCTTGGTATTCCTAGGGTTGTTGATGTGCAGAAAGGTCCTGGATCAGTTATACAAGGTATTCAGTATCTCTTACAGTACGATTGGATTGTTGATGAAAGATGTGTGAAGCTGATTGAAGAACTTGAAAATTATACTTGGAAGAAAGACAAGAAGACAAATGAGTACATTAATGAACCAGTAGATAGCTATAACCACTGCATCGATGCGATTAGATACGCTTTGCAAGACAGAATATATAAATCAAACATCAAACTATTTAAAGGAGGTTTTTAAAAATTGGCAAAAGTTTTTGTTAACAAAAGAAAGGTTATAACAACAACAAGTGATGTAATAACTGAGGAAGTCGTAACCGAGGCAGTTAGGTTACACATGAGTAAGTTAGTTAAAAACTACATTGAAAGCGAGGATATGTATCTCTCTCAGCACGAAGTTTTGAAAATGGCAAAAAAAGATAGCTGGAAACCCGACAATAGATTGGTGTTTAATTATGCGAAGTACATTGTCGATACGTTTACAGGCTATCAAATTGGTGTTCCAGTTAAAATCAAACATGAGGACGAGAACGTGAACGAGTTTGTCTCAAGTTTCCGTAAAATCAATGACATGGAAGACTCAGAGTTCGAGCTTGCAAAAATGTCAAGCGTGTTCGGACATGCTTTTATTTATGTGTATCAAGATGAATATAAACGAACTAGAGCGACATACAATAGTCCGATTAATATGTTTATCGTCCATGATAACAGTATTGAGGAAAGACCATTATTTGCCGTTAGATATACGTTTAATGAGAGCAATCAAACAGGAGTCGGACAGGTTATCACAAACGACGAGTTGATTGATGCTACATTTACTACATTTGGAATGGTAAGTTTTGGTGAACGCACTCAACACATTTACAACTCAATCCCAGTAGTTGAATTGATTGAAAATGAAGAGCGACAATGTATTTTCGAGAGTGTGAAAACATTGATTAATGCTTTAAATAAAGCAGCAAGCGAAAAAGCGAACGATGTAGACTACTTTGCGGACGCTTATTTGAAAGTTCTAGGAGTAGAGCTACAGGAAGAAGACGCTAGTCAGATTAGAGAGAATAGAATTTTCAATCTATGGAAGAATGGCGACGGTGCTTTGCCAGAAGTTGCTTTCCTTGAGAAACCAAGTTCAGATACAACGCAAGAGAATTTAATTAGTTTATTGAAAGAGTCTATTTTCGCTATCTCAATGGTAGCCAATATGTCTGAGTCTGAGTTCGGTAACTCGTCTGGTACGGCTTTAGCTTTCAAATTACAGGCTATGGATAATCTTGCTCGAATGAAAGACAGAAAGATGCAATCCGCATTTAACCGTTTGTATCAAATCGTGTTCAGTGTTCCATTAACTACTGTTTATGAGGAAGCATGGACAGGATTGTCATACTCATTTACTAGAAACGTACCTCGAAACATTCTTGAAGAGGCACAGATTGTTGGACAATTATCTGGACAAGTATCTGAGGAAACTAAGCTATCTGTTTTATCTATCGTTGATGATCCGCAAAAAGAAATCCAAAGAATGGAGCGTGAAGAGGAAGCTATGGGCGACCTTGAGACTCGTATGGAAAAACAAAAAATCTACTCGGACGCTGAAATAGATGAGAGTAAGAAGGTTGTAGCTGATGTTGGACAGTAAGTATTGGGAAGATAGATACCGTGCGGAAGAAAAGGCTAGGGAACTAGCGGATAAGAGAGTTGCTTTCCAGCTTTTTGGAGTCTACCAACAACACGCTAACAATATTCAAAAAGAAATCGATAGTTTTTGGCAAAAATATGCTGATAACGAAGGAATCACGAAGCTGGAAGCTAAACAGCGTGCGGATAAGCTTGACATGACAAATGTTGAGTTTAAAGCTAGACAGTTAGTCGAACGAGCCAACCAATTGAGAAAACGTGGTCAGAAAGTAACAAGTGATGATTTTACAAGAGCGGAAAATGACTTGATGAGATTGTATAACTTGAAGATGAAAACAAGTCGTTTAGAAGTGTTGCAAGCGAATATCAAACTTCATCAGTATGATTTAGCTTTAAGTGAGTTTGAAATCATTGACAGGCACTTGGTGGAATCAATCAGACGTGAAAATATATTCAGCGCTGGTGTCTTGAATATGACACTCGGAAGTTTTGAATCTTCAAAAGTATCTGCTGACTCTATCGTGTACGCTAATTTCGAAAACGCATCGTGGTCGTCTAGGGTTTGGGAAAGACAGAACGAATTAAGAAACATTGTTAAAAAAGGAGTTGCTGATACTGTTTTAAGAGGTAAAGGCACAAACGTTCTGATTAACAGTCTAAAAAAAGAGTTTGATGTTTCCTATGGCTACGCTAGACGGTTAGCAGTGACAGAATCAGCGAGGGTATATTCAGAGGCTCAGAAAGCAAACTATGATGCTAATGGTGTTGAATGGTTTGAAGTCATGACCGAATTAAAAGCGTGTCCGATTTGCCAACCGTTCAACGGGAAAATCTTCAAAGTGTCAGAGATGGTTCCAGCATTGAACGCACCGCCATTTCATCCTAACTGTAGATGCACGACGGTTCCGCATTTTAGGAAAGATTCAAAGCGATTAGGTAGAGATGAAGAGTTTTTACATGCTGAAATGGACTTAATGGCTAAGCAACGCGCTTTCGTAGTAGGAAATGATGTCAGAGTTAAAACAAAGAAATTGAATAGAACGGTTCTTGATTTTTGGGTGCAAGATAACACCAAGAAAATGAGAGATACTGTTTTCAATGTCCAATCAAGCCTTATGGAATTAAATGATTTTTCAATCCCAACAGTTGTTTTTCTGAAAAAATCAAGGCTTCCTGGTTTTGCTGGGTATGATTACAAACAGGATATTCTATTTGTGAGTGATGCTCTTCATTCGGAAATAGAATTTGCTAAAGTTCTATCTGATAATTATTTTGCTGCTCAAAACATTAAAGATACCATGGTTCATGAACTAACGCATAAAAAACATTGGGATTCTGCTAAAGCATTTTACAAAGCCAACAAAGAGCGGTATAATAGTGTCGAACAAGCAATGTCTGAGTTGAACTCAAATTTATTTACTTATGTAAAACAACAACAAGCTATAGATCGCAGTTACTTGAAAAATATTAGCTTGAATGCGTACAACGCCTTTATGTATCACAACAATATCAATGAACTTGTTGCAGAAGTTGGGGTTATTGGAGACGATGTAATTGATAAGATATTACTAGAAAAGGTAAAGGAGGTATTGAGATGGAAGTAATGGCTGTTCCAAACAAAGAATTGTTAATTTTTTATAATCAAATTGACGAGTGGGTTGACCGAGTTTATCCAGATCAAGATAAGCCTCTTGTATCTTTTAAACAAGGTACTCCTAAGTCTATTTTGGATTTGTTCGATACTATTAAATCTAAAATTGGTTTTGATTACGCAGTATAGTATAAAACATTAAGCACCTAGAGAAATCTAAGTGCTTTTTTTGTGCTCAGAAATGAGCGAGAAATGAAATATCGTAAAATAATTTAACCGTATGGAATCCCGTACGGTTTTTTTATTGTCCAAGCATTGAAGACTTTAAAAGCTATGGAAATTACAGTCGGGGACGACTTTAAAAATAGGAGGTTCGCAATGAACGAAGAAACACAAACAGTCGAAACGGTTGAAGAACAAAAGGTACCTGCAGAACCTGAAAAACAACCGCAAGACGAGAAGAAGTACACGGACGCGGATGTCGATGCTATCATCGATAAGAAATTTGCTAAGTGGAAATCAGAGCAGGAAGCTAAGGAGAACGAAGCAAAAAAACTACGTGAGATGAACGAAAATCAGAAAGCTGAGTATGAGCGTAAGAAACAAGCTGATTACATTGCTGAACTGGAAGCTAAAATCAATCGTAGTGGACTAGAGCGAGAAGCCTCAAAAATGCTATCAGAAGGCGGTGTTGTAGCAGACGATAAAATCCTAGGCTTAGTTGTCAAAGATACCGCAGAGAGCACACAAGAGGCTGTAGAGAGCTTTGTAGCCTTGGTGAATGAGCTTGCTGATAAAAAAGTAAGCGAGAAACTAAAAGGTAAGACACCGAAGAAGATGGAAGATACTTCGGCTGGTGAGATTACCAAAGAACAATTCAACAAAATGGGTTATCAAAGCAGAAACGAATTACTGCAAAATAATCCAGAACTATATCACAAATTGAAAGGATAAAAATATATGACACAAACTAAAATTGCACAATTAGTAAACCCAGAGGTAATGGCTGATATGGTTTCAGCAAAATTACCAAAAATGATTAAATTTACACCTTTAGCTTACGTTGAGCGTGAGCTTGTTGGACAACCAGGAAACACTATCACAGTTCCTAAATGGGAAATGACCGCTGACGCAAAAGACATTGCGGAAGGCGAAGCAATCACTCCTGATCAATTAACTACTGCTAAAACTACTATGACAATCAAAAAAGCTGGAAAAGGTATTGAATTAACAGACGAAGCTGTTCTTTCAGGTATTGGTGACCCTATCGGTCAAGCGACTCATCAAATCGCTTTAGCTATTGCGAATAAAGTAGACAACGACTTAATCGTTGAAGCTAAGAAAGCAACTCAATTCGTTGCGGAAGCTCCTACAACTGGCGCTGCACTTGATAAAGCTTTAGCAGTCTTTGCAGACGAAGAAGACGCTCGCTATGTTGCACTTGTTAACCCAGAAGATGCTATTGCATTACGTGCTGATGTTGCAAAAGAATGGGTACGCGGTTCAGAAATCGGTGCTGATATCGTTGTTTCAGGAACTTTTGGTGAAACACACGGCGTTCAAATTGTACGATCTAAAAAAGTAGACAAAGGAAAAGGATTCCTTGTTAAGGTTTCTGCAGTTGAAACAGATACAGACGATGTAGCGAAATATGGCGCATTCGTTATCAACCTTAAACGTGATGTAGAAATCGAAAAAGACCGCGATATTTTAAAGAAAACTACAGTTATCACTGGTGACGAACACTACGGTGTTTACTTATACGACCCTACAAAAGTTGTAAAATTCGGAGGTGCTTAATGGGAATGATGTTACGACGACATCATCCTAAAAAGCCTGCTGAAACTGAAGCTATCAATTATAGCGATTTAACAGTTAAAGAACTACAAGATATTGCGAAAAAGCGTAATATCAAAGGCTATTCAACGTTGAACAAAGAGGAACTTATCGCAGTATTGGAGGGATAGCATGGAAAATATCACTCAAGCGAAGATATTGCTAGGGATTGAGGATAATCTTCAAGATAAGTTACTTACAACCATAGCAACGTTAACAACTGCTAATTTTTTAGCTTACGCAGGTGTGGATGATGTCCCAGAGGGCCTTGAGTATATTATTACTGAGGTCATTATTAAACGATTCAACAGAATAGGCGCTGAAGGGATGAGCAATCAATCCCTAGAAGGCACGTCTATGAGATTTAACTCTGATGATTTCAAAGAATACGATAGTGTGATTAAGCGAGTTTTTTCAAAAACATTTAATGCGGGGTTTAAAATGCTATGAGATACAACGAAAGAGTGGAAATTATCGCTAAGCAACAAGAAGAGTATAATCCAGAGACAGGCGAATACCCTTCAAACGAAGAAGAAAGACTTATCGTTCCAGCTCATGTAATGGACTTGGGAATTGATAAGCAAGTCGCAGTATTTGGGGAGTATAAACGAGGTTCAAAAGTGGTTTATTTCCAAAACACGCCTAAAATCTCATTTACTTATCTAAACTATAGAAATGACCGCTATAAATGCAGGGCAGATAAGCAGTCTGGGAGAGTATTCTACTTAGAAAAGGATAATTCTATTGGGTAGTTTACAATTTGAACTAAAAGGCCTTGAGAAACTTCAAACTAAACTTCAAAGAGTCGCTAAAATGGAAGAGGTAGAACACATCGTTGAGAAACACGGCGAAGCAATGCAGAAAAAAGCAGTTAACAACGCTTCCAGATTTAGAGGGCATTATGAAGGTAGAGGCAAAAATAAACATTTCGTCAAGCCTACAGGAGCGACTAAACGGTCTATCTCTGTAAACAGTGGTAAAATAGATAGATTTAAATATAGAGTAGCTCCAGGAACTGATTATGCTGCTTATGTTGAATTAGGAACTCGCAAAATGAGCGCACAACCGTTTATCAAACCAGCTTTTGATGACCAGAAAAGACTTTTTAAAAATGATTTGGAAAGGTTGGTTAAATGAAATCAAGAGAGCAAGCAGTTTTTGACAGCGTATTTAAACGTTGTCAGTTACTAGGGTATAAAACGTATGACTATAAACCAGACGACAATGTTCCTTATCCGTTCGTTGAGTTAGAAGATACTACTTCTATATTAGTACCGAATAAAACGGACGTTAAAGGCACAGTCGAATTAGTCTTATCGGTGTGGAGTACCCGTAAGAAACGAAAACAAGTATCGGATATGTGTTCGAGTATCCTAGCGGAATCGATGAAGATTGTTGAGGCAGATGGCTATCATATAGCCTTGAATATCTCGCAATCTACAATATCGCTTTTTGACGACAACACGACAATCGAACCGCTAAAGCGTGGTCGTGTTCGATTAGTATTTACAATTTTATAAGGAAAGAGGTTAAAATATGCCAATTGCAAAAAAAGGGATTGATAGTATCCTATTATTTCGCTTGCTAAGCGAAGCAAGCAAAGCGGACGGTGCTAAACTAGCATTCCAAACTGAACACTCAACAGAAAAGAGCCGTGACGCTAACTCAGTTAAAACTAAAGACGGAGTTTTACAATCAGTGGGTGGTATTGAGGTTTCAATTACCGCAACTACAATCTTGGCGGAAGACGATGAACTTGTTGCTAAGCTAGAAACAGCTATGGACAAAGGCGAACTTGTTGAAGTGTGGGAAATTGAAAAGAATGCTAAAAAACAAGGAAACAAATTCGAGGCTGTGTATTATCAAGGTTACTTGACTTCATTCAAGAAAACTAAAAACGCAGAAGACTTAATCGAGTTGGAACTTGAGTTCGCAGTAAATGGTACTGGGGTTAAAGGTTATGCAACTTTAAACACTAGTCAAGCAGAAGTGGTTCAATATGAATTCGCTGACACAACAAAAGGAACAGCAAGCCCAGCAAGTCCAGTTGCTGCAGGACCTGGTCTAGGTTAGAAATTAAGAGAGGTTCACGCCTCTCTTTTTTATTGTATTTTTAGGAAAAAGGAGAAATAACAATGCAATTAACAATCAACGATAAAACATATAACGTAAAATTCGGCGTGAAATTCGTTCGTGCGTTGGATAAAGCTTATCCAATCGAGCAACAAGGTCTAAAATTCGGAATGGCTCTATCTGCTAAAATCCCAGAATTATATGCTAAAAATATCGCATCATTAGCGGATATTATCTACTACGGAACAGTTACAGAAAGCCCTCGTCCTTCATTGAATGATGTTGAAACATACGTTGAAGAGTGCGAAGATCTAGAAAAATTATTCGATGATGTAATTCAAGAATTGAGTGAGTCAAACGCAGGTAAGTCTTTGCTGTCGGAGATGAATCAAGGTCTCAAGAAGAAATAGTTGAGAAATCATCTCTAGAAACGTTTGAGGAAATCATTATAAATTGTGTTCGATTTTTAAACATTACTGACATGAACGAGATTGGTCGTATGACAATGTACGAGTATGACTTGTTGATGACTGGAGTGTTGTTAAGAAAGCAAGATGAAGATGAACTCTTACATCGTTCCGCCTGGTTAACTAGACAGGTAGAGGCTACTAAATCGGACGGTAAAACTCCTTTATACAAAAAGTACAGTGATTTTTATAAGAAAAAAGATACTAATAAACAAAAGTATCAGCTCTCAGATAAAGAGAAAGAACTCTTATTGAGGGCAAATATGTAACGAAAGGAGGTATATAATGGCAGAAACTTATTCAGTCGAAGCAGTATTAACTGCGGTCGATAAAGGAATGAGTTCTACTCTGAACGGACTACAAAAAGCAATCAACGGACTTCAAAAGTCGTCATCCGCATTTGATAAGATTTCAGACAAGAGCAGTTCGATGTTTAAATCGATGCTTGGCGCTGAACTTGTTGGCTCAGCAATTAAATCCGCTTTTGGAAGTATCAAAAATACTATGGGCAAAATGGTCGGAGAGTTGAATAGCTCTAAAAAGGCGTGGGATACGTTTGACGGAAACCTCAGTAAGCTAGGCTGGGGTAAAGATCAAATCAACCAAGCTAAAGAGGCTATGCAGGACTATGCGACCAAAACTATCTACTCAGCCTCAGATATGGCTAGTACGTTCTCTCAAATGGCGGCAATCGGTCGAAACGATAGTAATGAACTGGTAAAGGCTATGGGTGGTCTTGCGGCATCGTCTGAAAATCCTAAACAAGCGATGAAATCCCTATCTCAACAAATGGTACAGGCTTTAGCTAAACCGAAGTTAACATGGCAAGATTTTAAAATCATGATGGAACAAGCTCCAGCAGGTATGAGCGAAGTTGCCAAACAAATGGGAATGTCGCTCAATGAATTGATTACCAAGATTCAAGATGGAGAAGTTAAAACCGATGATTTCGCCGAAGCGTTTAAACGTGCAGGGGCAACCATGCAGGACATGGCTACAAGTTACAAGACGATTGACCAAGCTATGGACGGGTTGAAAGAGTCACTATCAAACAAACTCAAGCCCGCTTTTGATACGTTATCTAAAGCAGGTATCAAGGCGCTTGAAGCGATTATGAACCAGATTGATAAGGTTGATTTCAATAAGATAGCAACAAATCTTGAAGGCTTTTTAAACAAGATTGACTTTGAAGCAGTTATCGGAAAAATAACATCGTTCGTTGATTCTGCTGTTGCTAAAATAAAAGAGTTTTGGCAAGGTTTTACAAACACGAGCGCAATATCTGACTTCAAGAACGCATTGAGCGAAGTTTGGGAAGCTGTCAAGAAAGTATTTTCATCACTTTCTGGCGGAGATGTGGCTTCTTTTGGTGAAAAAATTGGTAAAGGATTGTCAGTAGCTTCCGAAGCGATAAAAGCTTTTGCTAAAGTGGTACAAAGTCTAAGCCCTGAACAAATTCAAGCAATCGCCAAAGCTTTTATTGGGTTTAAGGTTGCTCAAAGGGCAATAAAACCTGTGGTAAGTGCCTTAACAGGACTAAGTAAGGTAGTAGGTGGGGCTAAGGCTGTTTTCGGAGGATTGAATAGTGCCGTAAAAGTAGGAAAAGCCTTATCTGGTATTGCTAAAGGTTCTCAAGCTGCAAGTTCAGCCTTAACATTCATGGCTGGGAGTTCAAAACTTGCTAAAGGTGCATTAGTCGGTCTGAATATCTTCAGTAAGATAGGCGGATGGATTGGTTCGGTAGTTAGTGCAATAGTTGCTTTTCTAGGACCAGTCGGTTTAGTGATTGCTGCAATCGTGGCAATTGGTGTAGCGTTCGTCATTCTATGGAATAAATGCGAAGGATTCAGAAACTTCTTCAAAGGTTTATGGGACGGAATTGTCAACATCGCTTCAAAAGCTTGGGAAGGAATTAAAAATGCTTGGAATGGCGTTGTCGAATGGTTTTCTAATCTATGGAATAGCGTTAAAGAAACGGCTTCAAATGTTTGGAATGGTTTCCTAGAGACTGCTAAACCAGTAATAGAAGCCATTAAGAATGCGTGGAATAGCATTGTGGAGTTCTTTTCTGGACTTTGGAACGGCATTACACAGTTTGCGTCGAATGTTTGGAACAGCTTTGTAGAAGGTGCACAACCAATTGTGGAAGCATTGATGAACGTCTGGAACGCTTTGGCAGAGTTCTTTTCAACTCTCTGGGACGGAATCGTTTCAGTAGCTAAAACGGTTTGGGACGGAATTGTCGAAGTAGTAAAAACGGTTGTTGAAGTGATTAAAGGCGTATGGAACGGCATTACAGAGTTCTTTAGCAACCTTTGGAATGGTGTTGTAGAGGTTTCTACGAATGTATGGAATGGCTTTGTTGAGTTTATGACACCTATTGTTGAAACACTCAAAGGTTTGTGGAATGGATTCGTAGAATTCATGTCTAATATCTGGAACGGTATTGTAGAGGTCGCTACAACTGCTTGGAATACACTTACATCTATCGTCCAAGCGGTTTGGACTGCTATTCAAACATATATATCAACAGCTATTCAAAACATTCAAACTGTTATCACAACAGGTATGCAAGTCGTTCAAGGTGTATGGGACGCTGTTTGGAAGGTATTTACTACAATCGTTCAGGCTGTATGGACTGTTATCTCTACAGTTATTTCCACTGTTTTGAATGTGATAGCAGGCATCATCAAAACGGTCACATCTATTATTAAAGGTGATTGGAGCGGTGCTTGGGAAGCTATTAAAGGAATAGCCTCGACTGTTTGGGAAGGCATTAAGACAGTTATTTCAACTGTAATCAATGCGATTAAGGACGTCATCAGTACGGTTTTAGAAACGATTAAAAATACCGTATCAACAATTTGGGAAGGTATTAAATCAATTATTTCAAATACCATCAACGCCATTAAAGAGACTGTAATAAATGTTGGTAACGCTTTGAAAGACGGTTTCTTGGGTGCGTTAGATTTACTTAAAAACGGAGTTTCTAGTGTAATTGATGCAGTTACAGGATTCTTTGGTAAATTATGGGACATCGACTTATTTGGAGCAGGTAAAGCCATTATTGATGGTTTCCTTGGTGGTTTAAAAGCGGCATTCGAGGGTGTTAAGAACTTTATCGGAGGTGTAGCTAACTGGATTGCACAACATAAAGGGCCTATCTCTTATGACCGTAGATTGCTGATTCCAGCAGGGGAAGTTATCATGGGCGGTTTCAATACTGCTTTAATGCGTGGTTTTGAAGATGTCAAAAGCAATGTGTCTGGAATGGCAGACGGTATTCGTTCGATGTTTGATGATGCAGGATCTAGAGTTTCAGCAATGTCTAATGCGTTGCAGGGCGATTTCTCAAATAACGTATCTGGTACATTATCAGCTACTTATGAAGTCAACCAAACGAAAGAACCAGCTATTATTAACCTCGCTCTTGGCTCAAATGATTTCAGAGCCTTTGTTTCTGATATTTCAAACGTCCAAAATAAAGAAGAAAGGATAAGATTGAAGGCTTCAAGCCTTTAATGGTGACTTAAATGTATATTTTTAATGACACAACAAAAGGAACACCAACATTTAATTCTGGTCTAGAAGTTCAATTTGGTGGTGTGAGCCTCAATCAAGAAATGAATAACGAGGACGGAACGTTTTTTGTGGCAAACACCACAGGGCGTGATGTCCTTGATTTTCACCATGAAACAGCGAATATAAAAGGTCGAGACGGTCAATATCTCTATGGGGCTACTTACAAAGAGCGTGAAATAGAAATACAGGTCAGACTCACAGGCTATACAGATTTGGGAATGCGAAAACAGTACGAGCGTTTAAACCGCTTGTTGTTTTCCCGTCAAGCTAAAAAATTAGAGTTTGGTGATGATGGAGAGAGATATTACAAAGCTATCTTTTCAAAAGTTAAGAAACCTGAATTGGAAGATGCAAACGATACTGTTATCAAACTACATTTCATTTGCTACGACCCGTTTAAATATACTGAGCCTAAAAATTCAGGAAGTAACAAGGTGACTTATAACGGAGACTTTCCTGTTGAGCCTATTTTGTATCTTACGACGCAAGCAAGTTCTGAAATTCGTATATTGCACCTTGAAACTCAAAAATATATCAGATTAAAAGCTACTTACGTTCAAGATTCAAGTCTGATTGTTAATTGTGAGACTAGAGAAATCACGTTAAACGGCAGAAACGAGTTGATGAACTTCGATATGGTCAACAGTCGATATTTTAAACTTCAAAAAGGCGTTAACACATTTCAAGTTGAAGGTGCTACATTGAATAGTATCGAGTACAAAGAGGTGTTCGCATGATTTATTTATTTAATCAGACGGAAGAATTGATTGATGTAATCGATGAAGCGAGCCTTGCAGAGTTCACTCATACGATTGAGTTGAATCAGTTTGATAGAGCGAGTTTTGAAATCCCCGTTGATTACAAGCCTAACATTATAAAAGAAGCCCAGTTTTTCGGTTTTCAATCGAGGGACGGGGCTTTTTGTTTATTCAGGATTTCGGAAAAATCTTACGACATCGGTTTAACTATTCAAGGGATAGATAGAGCAGAAAGTGACTTGCATTCATTCATCATCGAGAATAAGCGCCCTAGAGGAACTGCTGAACAAGTATTGAGTGGAATTTTAGAAGGAACAGGCTATCAATTGGGAAATGTAGATGGCTTGACTCGGACAGGGAAATTGAGTTTCTACTATATTTCAGTTCGCCAAGCCCTCGTTAAAATAATTGAATCGTACGCTTGCGAGTTCAAGGTTAGATATACTTTTGTCGAAAATAAGATAATCGGAAGATATATTGACCTTAACCAACGATTTGGGCATGTTACTGGTCATCAGTTCGAGTATGGCACTAACATTCTAAATGTTACCTATGAAGAATCTTCAGACGATGTTGTAACGGCTCTTATCGGTCGCGGTAAGGGTGAACAAAGCACGGATGAAAATGGAGAAGCCACGGGCGGTTACGGTCGCAGAATCCAGTTTAAAGATGTTGTTTGGTCGGTTGCAAATGGCGACCCCGTTGATAAACCAGCGGGACAGAATTATGTAACAAATGAAACTGCTAGAAATATCTATGGATTACATCAAGATGGCGTTATTAAGCATCGTTTCGGTGTATATACCAATGAGGATATTGAAGACCCCGTTGAGCTATTAAAAGCGACTTACAAAGAGTTACAACGCTTATCTGTTCCAATCGTAACATTTAAAGCTAATCTTTTGGATTTAGCAAATGCGATTGAGCAAGATATTTGGATTGGTGACAGCGTCGGAATCGTAAGAGACCAAATCGGAATTGCTTTTGAAGCTCGAATCCATAAATTGGTCATCGATAAATTGGATAATAACCGTTCAATTGCTGAATTAGGCGATTATCAAACCTTACAAGCTAAAGACCGTGCAAGTCGTCAACAAGCTATTAGAGAGGCTGTTAGTGGTTTTAGTGAATCACTATTCGAACAATCTATTGCGAACGAAGTTGAAAGACGAAACAAAGAAATTGACGAAAAGGTTCGTATTATACAACTTGAGATTGATAACGTTGTAAAAGAATACAAAAACAAAGCTGAAGATTTCAGCGCTAAAATCCATGAGGAAATGGAAAAAGAGCGCCCTGAGTTCTTGAAGCGTATTCGAGAGGAACTAATGAGCGGTGCGGACTCAATCGCTGAGTTAAGCAAGAAATTGGAGCAGGTCAGCGAGACCGCAAGAATAAATGCAGGTCTGATTGGTGGAGACGGAACAGCTATCTACAACAAAAACCGTCTCAACGGGAGCACGGCTAAAAAAATAGCCTATGGTACTGATTTTGTCGAAGTTGGACATAATGGAGATGGCTTTGAACTAGGTAAACAGTATGTTATCAGCTGGTCAGCAACATGTACGGTTTACGGAAAGACAGACGTTACTGTGATAGTCAAGAAGAATCCGTTCTATGGTGGACACGTTCATTTTGAGCCTGCTAATCCATACTTGCCAAAAATTGACAAAGACTTAACCCATAAAGAGGAGCAAGTCTTATCGATTTATCACGACGGCTATCGCCTGACCTTCTCAGGAGACTGGTATCAGAACGCAGTTCAGTTTGCGACGATTGATAATCGAACAAATCGTTTTGAGTTTGAGCCTACTTATAAAACTATTGCAGATAGTCAAAATTCAATATATGACGGAAGTTGGAGCGAGGCTCCTACATTAATTTTTGATGGAGGTAGAACATGACAGAGACAATACCAATTAGAGTACAGCATAAGCGCATGTCAGCGAGCGATTGGGCAAATAGCCCTCTTGTTCTGCTCGATGGTGAATTAGGTGTTGAGAGCGACACAGGCAAAGTTAAGGTCGGAAATGGTCGTGACCGATTTTCAGCCTTACAGTATCTAACAGGGCCAAAAGGCGACCGTGGAGAACGTGGAGAACAAGGTCCAAAAGGTGCGGACGGAGTCATGCGATTCGAGGAGCTTACAAGTCAACAGAGAGAATCGTTAAAAGGCGCTCCAGGTCCAATGGGACCACCAGGACCTAGAGGGGAAAACGGAACGCCAGGACAAAAAGGAGACGTTGGGCCTCGTGGAGAACAAGGACCTATCGGTTTAACTGGTCCTAAAGGGGCAGACGGTTCAAGAGGTGCTCAAGGACCAGCAGGGCCAACAGGACCTAGAGGAGCAGACGGCGCTCCAGGCCAAAATATTATTAATCAAAACGGTGGACAACCTCTAAAATATTGGTTCGGTTCTAAATCTCAGTATGATGCACTTTCTACTAAAGATAGCGCTACTATCTATGACGTATACGAGTAGGAGGTAGTATGGCTAGAGAAGGAATTTATGTAGGTAACAAGGAAGTTACTCATCGTTATATCGGTACAAGGCTTGTTTGGGTGAAAATAAGACTATTATTTAGTGGTGACGTATCAATTAATTATGATAGTCATAATAAACAAATAACACTGAATAAGGATTTTTCACAAAAAAATATAAGAACTGTTGAGATAAACGGGAAAGAAATTTCGGCTTCTAAAATCGAAAACAAACAAGGGAAAACTTATGTAACTTTCACCGAGTCCCTAGAAGAATTTGAACGAAAAACTGGATTTAACCGATACCGAAGTTTTTACGGTTCAATTCCTATTAAAGTTTACGGAGGTTAAAAATGGACATCACTATTCAAAACGTCCGTGCGCCTGCTTTGGAGCATAACGGGCGATATTACAAGGTATTTCAACCACGGACACGAGATGAACTGTTGAAGCTTCATCACATGGGGTGTGCGGGAGATACGGTGTTAACAGATATCCAGATTGAACAGGGAGATTTCCCGACTAGCTTCGTTGAACCTGCTGTTACACAACGGACTTTGTCCGGACTCTTCAAGGATTTACGTTCTATTGAACTTGAGTTAAGAGACGAAAAAAGTACTCTTTGGAGTAAAATTCAAAAGAGCAACCAAGGAGCGTTAACACAGTTCTTTGATACGAATGTTAAGAGTGCTATTGCACAAACTGCTAATGAAATCAGACAGGAAGTGCGAGACGCCTCTAACAGTGCGAGAGTTCAAGTTACGTCGGAAGGTGTGACAATTGGTTCTACTACTTTGACAGGCGAGCAGTTAGCCTCTACCATTTCAACAAGCCCTAGAGGCGTTGACATCATCGCCCCTAAAATTAAAGTTAAGTCTGACATGATTGTGGACGGTGCGATAACCGCAAGCAAGATAGCTGCAGGGTCTGTGACTGCCAACGCATTAGAAGTTGGCTCGGTTACGGCAGATAAAGTTAAATTCGATACTGCATTCATTCAACGGTTAGTATCGCAACAAGCGTTTGTCGATGAGCTGTTTGCAAAACAAGCGACGATTACAAAAATACAAAATGTTGATTTCACAGGAAATCACATTAAGGGCGGTCAAATTACCTCGTTAAATGGGGATACTACATTTGACTTGCAAACAGGGCAAATTGATATGAATTCTCCAGGCGTCGGGATAAGAAACCAATTTCCAGGCCGTCCATTACAGTATCTTGCATTCGGTTCTGGTAACATCAACGGTGTAGACGGTTCATACACGGCCTTGCTAAGTAACCGAAACGGGATACAACAGATGGACCACACATCGGCAGGCCTTCAAATCTGGAATGGTCGTTCAGGAAGTAAGATCCAAAGTGCTATCAATATGTATGGTCAAAAAATTTCATTTAATCTGAGTGCGCAACCAGGATTGAAAGAAATAACTGTCGATACGAGTACACACACTATTTCAGGTGTCGATGAAATTCTTATCCAAGGTGTCCGATTATCGTATATCTTAAACGACATTTACGACAACTTCAGAAATCTCGGAGCAGTGGCTGGAAATTACAGTCGAGGTTATTATTCAAAATGGAAATAATGGAGGGCAAAATGAACACACAAGACAAAGTGATTAACGACTTAGCAATTCAATTAGCAAATAAAACGATTGAATGCGCAAACTACAAGGCTTTATATGAAGAAGCACTAGAACAAATTCAACAACTACAATCAGATAAAGAAAAGGAAGAATGATATATGACATTTAAAGTTATCAACAAGTATTTACAAGAAAACAACCGTACATTCGTTGCGGTTCGTCAAGAAGCGCCATATACAGCTTTTGACCGCGTTTTAATCGGCAACCGTGTTAACGACTCAGACGAGGAACTAATTAAAGCAGTTATCGGACAAGTGACTACTGAGTTCAATCCAGCTGATGGAGTGAAGAAACTTCAAGAAGATTTACGTACGCAAGCTGAAAGTTACGAAGAAAAACTGGCTGAGAAAGATGCAAAAATTGCAGAGGTAAAAGCCGTTGCTGATTGGGCAGTATTGGCTCGAGTAACGGACGTTGATAATCCGCTAGACCCTACTGTTTTCAAACGTGGTCTTGAATTGGTAGACCCTGCTAAAACTGGCAAGACTTACCAACCACAAGAAATTTTCACACTTGAAGATGTGAATCATGTTGAGAAATTCCAAGAAGGCAAACGCGTTATGATTCAAGTCAATGAAGCATTCACTTACCAAGGAGAAACACTTGAGCAACTTGCAACGCTTGAGCAAAACGGTAAGTTAGGAATCTGGAAGTGGACTGAACCAAAAGCAGAAAAACCATCAAATGAGTTAGACACTCAGCCTGTTCAATAGGCCACTATTCAGTAAATGGGGTGGTTTAATTGGATTTTTTAACTTTAATTGACAAACTCACGCCCGTTTTAATTGTGATAATTCCAAGTTACTTTTCGCTCAAAAGTACGCAGAATACAAAAGAAACTGAAAAACAAATCAATGTCCTTTCAGACAAAATCGGTGGGCTTGAAAAATCAGTAGGTGAAATCAACGAAATCGGGCGAGAAAATCGTGATAATCTTTCACTCATCGGAAAAGGTTTGCAACGATTACAGCGTTTTCGATTACAAGAAAACTTAAAAAAAGCAATTAGGCGCGGGTGGACAACTCAACATGAAATCGAAGAGCTTTCAAGGCTTTATGAAAGTTATGTTGAATTGGGCGGAAATGGCGCCATAAAAATATTGTTTGAGAAGTTTCTCAAACTAGAAATATCGGAGGAAAGATAATGAACAAAATTAACTGGAAAGTACGAGTATTAAATAAAACATTTTGGCTAACGTTAGTGCCTGCATTGGCGCTATTGCTACAAACATTTTTATCTGTATTCGGGGTTAAGTTAGAACTGGGCGAAACAATCGATAAATTATTAGTATTTATCAACGCATTATTCGTTGTATTAGTTATCGTTGGAGTAGTGAACGACCCTACAACTGCTGGTCTGACTGACAGCACAAGAGCGCTCAAGTATCAAGAACCGAACGAAGATTAAACTAGGAAAAGGAAGTCGTAAGGCTTCCTTTTTATTTTTCATGAAAGGGGGACAACCTTTGAAAAAAATTATTAAACGACAAGCAGGCGTTTGCGCCAACGTCCGAGATAATGTTTACAACATAAAAGAGGAATTCTATTCTCATGATAAGAATAACGCATTCATCGAGTTACAATTAAATGGAGTCAACGCTGAAAAAATCATTGTGTTATTTCACTTCAAAACTACAAATCGTTTCTTAGAAGTGGCTGGAAATGTGGCTGGAAACATTGTGGAAGTTCCATTCGATACTAGCTTGATTACAACGGATGAAATTGTGTATGGATATGTTTACGCTGAGAAAGTGGAACAATCTGCTGACATTTTAAAATTCTCTTTTGGCGTTCGTGTATCAGAAATTGATAAGCACAGCGAATTACCAATCATTGAGAAAGACACAAAACGCATCATAGCAATAACGGATATTGTTACAAAGGCTGAATTAGAAGAAGCAATCAAGAATATTCATGTCGAGGGCGCAACTTTTGACGACTCGGAAATCTTACGACGTTTACAAGCGCTTGAAACGAAACCAGAAATTGATACAAGCACTTTTGCTACGAAACAAGAACTAGAAAACAAAGTTGAACGTGCTGAAATAAGCCATATTTCAGCCGATATTGAAGCTTTAAAGACAAAGACTGATAAAGATACTGTCTATGACAATAGCGCCTTAAAACAGCGTGTAGAGGCCTTAGAAAGCAAGACCAGCATTGATACAAGTAACTTTGCAACTAAGGATGAATTGAGAAACATCTCATTAACGCCTGGACCTAAAGGCGATAAGGGCGAAACTGGTGAACGTGGACCAATCGGACCGCAAGGTATTCAAGGACTGACTGGACCTAAAGGTGACGCTGGTGAGCGTGGTCCTCAAGGTGATACTGGGCCTAGAGGAGCGGATGGACTTCAAGGTCCTATCGGACCGCAGGGAGCACATGGCGAACGAGGACAAGACGGACAAAGAGGTGAACGTGGGGAACAAGGCCCTATCGGTCCTATCGGTCCTCAAGGTCCAATCGGATTGACTGGTCCTAAAGGTGCGGACGGTGTAGGCATTCCTCAAAAGCTAACTTTAAACGGAAACACGCTTATTTTGTCAGACGGTGGCGGAAGTGTTAATCTACCAACATCAGGTCAAAATGGACCAACAACTTCGTCTAGTGAACTAACTGGAGCTGGTATACCTGAAGGTAAAGTTGAAGGAACGCTTGGACAAACTTATGTGGATATACGTAAGACTAATGGTGCAGTAAAATGGATTAAAACTACCGATTCTGGAAAGACCGGTTGGGCTGTTCTATACGGTGACACTGGGTGGAAAACTCTAAACATTGTATCTAAGCTCGGAGGGTCATATCTAAAAGTACGACGTTTGAATAACCAAGTTTCATACCAATTCGGTGGACTCTCATGGGGTTGGTTTGGTATTGTGCGTCGTAACGGACCTGGGTATCAACTACAACCATCTGACAGAGAACGAAACGTATTTATTCTTGGGTTACAAGGTATCCCACAAGGTTATCGTTCAGAGGGTTCATTAATTGGTCCTATCTATAACGATAAAGGTGTCCAATACGGAACTTGGTATTTAGGTGGATTAGGTGATAGTAACATGTTACGCTTTCAATTCACTGACCCTGTTCCTACAGACAGAGATATTGGCGATATCAGGGTCTCAACAATCTCTTACGTTACAAATGATCCTTGGCCAATGAATTAATAAGGAGGAATATATAAATGGCAACAAAACAAGAAGTATTAGACTTTTATAGATATTTAGCAAACAACGGACTAGGCATTGACAATGATGGTGCTTACGGCTACCAATGCGCCGATGTTCCTGCTTATCTGGCATACCATTATTTCGGAAAATGGTTATGGGGTAATGCAATTAATTTATTAGATTCTGCAAAAGCTCAAGGATTTGATGTAATCTATGAAGGGGACGGCGTTATTGCTAAAGCTGGCGACGTGTTCGTAATGAGCGTTCCAGGTTCTCCTTATGGGCATACAGGATTGGTAATCGAAGATTCAGACGGATACACTCTGAAGACGATTGAGCAAAATATTGACGGAAATTGGGACTTCCTTGAAGTGGGTGGTCCAGCTCGTTACAATACGCGATCATACGCTGGAATGGTCGGATATATCCGTTTTCCTTATGGAGAGGATACACCTGTTCAACGAGAAGGATGGATTCAAGATTCTGTTGGATGGTACTTCAAGAACCCAGATGGAACATATCCAATGAACGCATGGAAAAAGATTGATGGGAATTACTTCCGATTCAACAATGACGGATATGCTCTAGAGAATACGTGGTTCAAGGATGATGAGGGCTTCTACTATTGGTTGAAGCCTGGTGGCTATATGGCTATCGGATGGCATAAAATCGACGGCAAGTGGTACTTCTTCAACAACGTCGGAGAGATGAAGACAGGTTGGATTCAATATTTCGACAAATGGTACTATTGTAACGAATCAAACGGAGACATGGTGTCTAAAGAAGTTCGCAAGATTGGTGATGCGTACTACTATTTCAAC
>ERZ773267.403-NODE-403-length-29686-cov-4.128582_pt1 | contig 29686 bp, 29 predicted proteins | sample MGYA00511959_ERZ773267 | MGnify/ENA primary metagenome ERZ773267 (study PRJEB29015, sample SAMEA2738165) | human oral metagenome | biome: human oral; feature: human-associated habitat; material: saliva | place: China | collected 2240 ... | reverse complement strand
AAAAAAAAAACTAAATTTCCCCCGCCGTTTCTTTACAAATTTGCCGCCGTTAAGCCAAATTTAAACGCCTATTTACGAATTTATAGCTGTTTTAGCGGTATAATCGCCAAAATCTCGCAAAGGATGAAAAATGACGATAAGAAAAATTATTTTGCTCGCCGTGTTTACCACGACGATGCTGACGGGCTGCTTCACTAGCTCGACTAGCGGTGGGGCGCTGGGCGAAAACAGACGCCAGATGTTTTTAGTCGGCGAACAGGAGATGAACGAGGCCGCAGCCAAAGCCTACGTGCAGACGCTTAGCGGCGCGCGTAAAAAGGGAGCGCTAAACATCGATCCCGTGATGACCAAAAGAGTGCAAGACGTCGCCAAGCGGCTCATTGCGCAGGTCGGGGCGTTTAGAGAGGATGCACTCAAGTGGAAATGGGAAGTAAACGTGATCGACGAAAACACGATAAACGCGTGGTGTATGCCCGGCGGCCGTATCGTCGTGTATAGCGGCATCATCAAAAATCTATCGCTCACAAACGGCGAGCTAGCCGCAGTCATGGGACACGAGATCGCGCACGCACTGCGTGAACATAGCCGCGAGCAGGCCAGCACGGATATGCTCAAAAATGTCGGCATTTTCGCCGTTTCGCAGGCTGCAGGACTGGGCGATCTAGCTACCGGCGCTATGAATATGGCCGCACAGTACACCATCTCGCTACCGTTTTCTCGCTCCCACGAGCGCGAGGCCGACCACATCGGCACCGAGCTGATGGCACGCGCGGGCTATGATCCTAAAGAGGCGGTGAACGTGTGGGTCAAAATGTCGCAAAAAAGCGGTGGCAGCGTGCCTGAGATACTGAGCACCCACCCGTCTAGCCAAAGCCGTATCGCCGATCTGCGCGAGGTCGCGGCCAAGCTCGAGCCCGTATATCTGCAAGCTAAAAAGTAAAATTTAGCTTGCCTAGCGGCTCTTTTAAGCGCTTGCGGTTGGCCGTTTGAGACGGCCACGTGGGTGTTTAAGGATATTTGTAAGGCGGATAGAGGAGTGCAACAAGCTCAGATAATGTCCGCCGTATCTTAAAAATTTAAACTCTTATTTCAAATTTGCCGCTCAAACGGCGGCTTTTTGATTTGATTTAAAAGTGGCAAATTTAACCGCGCGTGATTTTGTATGGATTTTTATTGAGTTGTATTTTGCCACCTTACATCCAATTTACGTATTAAATTATCACGCTTTTTGCTTACGTAAAACGGCATATAGCTAGTGCGACGTTAATTAATCTCCCGCATCGCATCAAGCCTTTTCAAAAACACTTCTATTTTATGCAGCTGCGCCGCATCTAGCGAGCTGCCCGAGTAAAAATACTCCACGCTGTTGCCGTTTGGATAGTAAATTTTACCGCTGTTTCCGTCGTACTCTTCTGCACCCTGCTCGTCGCCACCTTTCTTGCCTTGCTCGCTGCGAGCGCTTTCATCGCTCCCCTCGCACTGCCTGCTCTTACCTCTTGCGTTCTGTCCGCCGCCTGCGCCTCGCCCTTCCGCGTAAAATTTACCGCCTTGCGCCGATGAATTCATATCGAATTCTACGCCGCCGCCTGCATTAAATTTAGTCGCCTGCGCCGAATAATCCTCGCCGCACGCGAGCTTTAGCCCTCCGCCCAGCTCGCTAGCTAGGCGGTTTAGCGTGCCGTCTATGCCGTCGATGATGCGCACATGAGGCGGCAAAATTTCGCGCAAAACGTCCTTAAAATAGTTAAAATGCGTGCAGCCAAGCACCAGCGAGCCAAGGCGTTCAAGTTCAAATTTACCCAGTTCCTCTCGCAGATAGGCTCGAACCGCGAGCGAGTCAAACTCCAAATCCTGCGCAAACTCCACAAGGCGCGGTAACGCCAGGCTCCATGTCTCGCACTCCAGCCGCCCGACAAGGCGCGCGAGCTTTTCGCCGGCGATCGTTAGCGGCGTGGCGATGAGCAGCGTAGGGCGCGCGCCGAAGCTGTCCGCAGCGAGCTTGACGGCGGGCTCCATGCCGATGACGGGCACGCTAAATGCGCCACGGAGCTCCGATATAGCCGCGCTCGTGGCGGTGTTGCAAGCAACGACAACCGCGTCCGCGCCGCGCGAGACCAAAAAGCCGACCGCATCAAGGCTAAGGCGCACGATCTGGGCTCTGCTTTTCGTGCCGTAGGGGACGTGATCCTCGTCGGCAAAATACAAAAACTCCGCCCCGCTAAATCGCCGCAGAGCCTCAGCCAGCACGCTCAGCCCGCCGATACCCGAGTCAAAAAACGCTATTTTCAAATCTCTATCCAAGGTTAAATTTAAAAAGAGATTATAACTCAAATTTGCGGCGATTTCGCCTTTGGACGCAAATTTTGCCTTTTTGCGGTTGCCAGACCCGCGCCTTTACCGACGTTCAAATTTGACGTTTTCGCTGCTGTTTTTAATTAAATTTGGCGTAAAATCGGTTAAATTTAACAAGAAGGGCTCAAAATGCAAGAAAATCTCGCCGACGCAAAATATGAAATCTCGCGCGCCGTCAAGGCCGATCTAGCCGCTATTACGAGCATTTACAACGTAAGCATTCTAGAGCGAAACGCCACGGCCACGCTGCGCCCGGTTAGTATAGAGGAGCGCGAAGCGTGGTTTGACGCGCACAAGGCAGCAAATCGCCCGATATACGTGCTGCACGAGGTTTGCGACGCAAATTTGACGAGCGAGGACGGCGAAACCTTTGAGGCTGATTGCGAGAGAAAATTTGACTCGAAGGGCGCAAATTTGGGCATTACGAACCTAAAAGGCGAAATCTTAGCCTGGGGCAGCCTCAGCGACTATCATCCGCGCGAGGGCTACCGCATCACCGCCGAGATCAGCGTCTACGTCGCGCCTGGGGCTCGCGGCAAGGGGCTCGGCGGACGGCTCGTAAATTTTATACTCGAAAACGCGCCTAAATTTGGCGTCAAAAACATCGTCGCGCTGATATTTTCCAGCAATGCCGCTAGCCTAAATTTGTTTGCCAAATTCGGCTTTGCGCGCTGGGGCGAACTACCAGAAGTCTGCGACATGGGCGGCAAAATCAAGAGTCTAACGATACTGGGTAAGAAGTTGGGGTAAATTTTAAAATTCGGTACGAAAATAGACGCTGGATTTTAGCCGAATTTTAAATTTTAACAGCGCCGTGCGGCTAAATTTGAGTGCGATTTTTGCTCTGGCGGCATAAAATTGACGTCTCCCGGCGGTACGCGTATTTTTAAAGCCGCATTTGCTACAATATAGCTACAAACTTAACGCAAAAGGAGAAAAAATGAAAGAGCAAATCCTAAAACTACTGGCAAACTCGGAGCCGATGAAGGCCGGCGAGATCGCTCAGTCGCTAAACGCAGACAAAAAAGAGGTCGAAAAAATGATAAAAGCCCTAAAAGACGAGGGTATAATAAGCTCGCCAAAGAGGTGCTATTACTCGGTATCGTAAATTCGGCGGACGTCAAATATGAGCAACGCGCCAATCTAGGACGCTTTGGTTAAAAATATTTTTCCGCAAAGCTAGGAGCTTGCGGAAAATCGGCTTAATTTGCGTTTAGGTCGTAAAGCATCGGCAAAGCTTAAATTTATCTATCACCCCAAGCAAATATCCGTGCAAAACGACAAATTTATGCTCCCCAAGCCAACAACATAACAGTCGTTAAGCTTTAAACGTCGAATTTAGTCGAGAAAAATGGGCAAATGTATAAATTTTAAAAGCAAAATAGTCAAATAAAAGGCAAAACTCGCCTCAAAAACAGCGGCAAAATCTCGCCACCTGACTACGGCAAACACTGCAAAATATGCCCAATGGTAGAGATTTACCAGCCAGAGTTGGTGAAGAAAGGTCGACATGTTATAAATGACTGGACTGTTTATTTAAAAAATTATTAGCGTATAGGCAGGTTACATGGCAATTCTTATTCCTGAAAGAAAAATAATTGAGCAACAAAAAGTTTTACCTACGAACGGAGAGATGGCAATATTAAACTTTCTAGAAATCACACTAAATGACGAGTATGAAATTTATTACCAACCCTATCTCAACGGCAAGAACCCAGATATTGTTTTAATGCGAAAAGGAGGTGGTGTTCTAATTATTGAAGTAAAAGACTGGAATTTAGCACACTATTATATTGATAGTTCGGGTAGTTGGCGATTAAGAGAAAATAATGCATATATTACTTCCCCATTTCATCAAGTGGAAATTTATAAAAACAAACTGCAGGATATGAATTATCGATTCTTATATGAAAAATTTTTAGATAAAAATATATACGGCGTTATAAGAACTGCGGTTTATTTTCATTGTGAGAGGAGGGAAGGTGTTCTAAGGTTTGCGAATGGAAATATTAGTCCATATGTTGAGGTTATTGGAAGGGATAGTTTGAATTTTCAATTTTTAAACAATTTGCTAAGTTCAACATATATTAGTAAAAATAGCAAATATTTTAATAATGAGTTATATAAAAGTATAAAAAGATATCTAAAACCAACATTCCATCAACTAGAAATAAGCCAAGAAGTTACTTATACGCAAGAACAAGAGGTTTTAATTAAAAGCGAAAAGGGTAAACGACAAAAAATTAAAGGCAGTGCTGGTTCAGGAAAAACTTTAGTTCTAGCCAAAAGAGCAGTAAATGCACATATTAGAACTCGAGAACAGGTACTAGTATTAACTTTTAATATTTCACTAGTAAATTATATACATGATCAAATAAGCAATGTAAGAGAAAACTTTGCTTGGAAAAATTTCTATATAACAAATTATCATAGCTTCTTTCGTGAATCTGCAGAACAATATAGTTTAGAAATAACTAGTTATAAGGATTTTGATAAAAGGAATTTTTTTTCATCAATAAAGGATAGTATTAAGAAATATGATGCAATTTTTATTGATGAAATTCAAGATTATAAGCAAGAGTGGCTTGATTTAATTGTCAGTTGTTTTTCTAAACCTGATACTGAAATAGTTGTATTCGGAGATGAAAAGCAAAATATATATGATAGAGAATTAGATGAAAATAAAGAAATTAGAGTGACAGGAATTGTTGGGCAATGGAACCGAAGTCTGAAAAAGTCCTTTAGATTTAAACATGGCATTGGTAAGCTGGCGATTGAGTTTCAAAAAAAATTTCTTGATAATAAATATACATTAGATGAAATGTTAATAGCTCAACAAGAATTTGATTTTGATCCATCTATTATTGAGTACTATGAAATAAATAATTTAGCAGAAATTAATGAAATGATTTTTAAATTTATTGAGTCACATAACATACATTCTAATGATGTGGCTGTTTTAGGTGATAATATAGGAATATTAAGAGAGCTTGATTTTGAAATTAGAATTAAACACCAGGAAGATACCATAACAACTTTTGAAATGAAGGAAGAGTATGAGAAATTAAAGCAAAGAGGCCTATTGACACAAGAGAAGATAGAACAAATAAGACGAGCTAAAAAAGTCGGTTTCTGGCTAAATGCTGGAATGATTAAGTTGTCTACAGTACATAGCTTTAAAGGATGGGAAATTCATACATTATTCTTATTAATTGATGAACGATCCACATTTGAATTAGTTTATACAGGGATAACTAGAGCTAGACAGAATATTATAATTATTAATTTAGGAAATACTGAACTTTCCAATTTTTTTAGTAGAAAATGCTCAGCAAAGAATTTTTATTGAAAGTTTAATTATATTTCTCAAAAAAACACAGTTAAAATTCCAAGGAGTTTCTCTATACACAAACCACATCAAAAACCTCACACTACTGACAAATTTAGTTAAATTCCATGTATTGAAGCCCCCCGTCTAAAACCTCTGACGTGCAAAAAGCAGCCGAAGATGCAGTAGCTCAGGTCAAAGCTCTAGGCGGTAGCGGCGGCATCATCTCGATCGACAAGCACGGACACACTGGATTTGCATGGACGAAAGATAAGCTCGGCATGTATCACGGCGAAGTAAGGCTCGGAGCCAAACCGATCGTTTACTAGCCACTAGGGGAGAAATGATAGTTTTTGGCAGATAGCGCAGAGAGCAGGGAAGCGCTCTGCGAGAAAAAATCAAATTTGATCCCGCCTATTTTGACTCGGGCGGGGTCAAATTTAGTTAAATTTTGGTAGCTTATTCAAAAATATTCAAATTTGGATTTTATATAAAAGACGAAGTCAAATTTGAAAGACGGCAAAGCCAAACAGTGCTTCGCCGCTCAAATTTAGTCTATTTTACGCTATTTTCAGCCTTAAATTTAGCCAAAAGCTCCTCGTCGCATTTTGGGCAGTATTCATGCTCGCCGCTGATGTAGCCGTGTTTTGCGCAGACGCTAAAGACCGGCGTTATTGTGATGTATGGCAGCTTGTAGTTGTTTACCACGCCGCGTACGAGGTCTTTGCACGCTTCGGCCGAGCTGATGCGCTCCTTCATGTATAGGTGCAGCACCGTGCCGCCCGTGTAGGAGCTTTGCAGTTCGTCTTGCAGATCGAGCGCCTCGAACGCGTCGTCGGTGAAATTTGCGGGCAGCTGCGTGGAGTTAGTGTAGTAGATATTTTCGCCAAAACCGGCCTGGATGATGTCGGGATAGCGCTTTTTGTCCTCTTTGGCAAAGCGATACGTCGTGCCCTCGGCAGGCGTGGCTTCGAGGTTATAGAGGTTGCCGGTGCTCTCCTGAAACTCGCGAATTTTACCGCGTAAAAACTCGATCATCTCGATCGCAAACTCTCGCCCAAAATCGGTCGCTATGTTTTCCTTGTCGTTCGTGAAGTTCCTCAAAAGCTCGTTCATGCCGTTGATTCCGATGGTGCTAAAGTGATTATTAAAGTGCTTTAGATAGCGCGCGGTATACGGATACAGGCCGCGTTCGTACATCTCCTGGATAAATTTGCGCTTTTTTTCGAGCGTGGATTTGGCTAAATTTAGTAGATACTCAAGGCGAGTATAGAGCCCTTTTTTATCGCCTTTATATAGATAGCCTAGGCGAGCTAAATTTATCGTCACGACGCCGATACTGCCGGTCATCTCCGCACTACCAAACAGCCCTCCGCCGCGCTTTAGCAGCTCGCGTAAATCTAGCTGCAAGCGGCAGCACATCGAGCGTACGTGTCCTGGTTTATAGGCCTTGTCGTTTGCGATGCGGTTGCCGTTTTCATCGACGGTATATTGAGAACCGACGAAATTTTGAAAATAGCTCGAACCCATTTTTGCGGTGTTTTCAAAAAGCACCTTCGCCACCTCGCTGTCCCAGTCGAAATCCTCGGTGATATTTACGGTCGGAATCGGGAAGGTAAACGGCTGCGAGCACTTGTCGCCCTCGGTCATGATCTCGTAAAAGGCCTTGTCGATGCGGTTCATCTCGGGCTCAAAGGCGCGGTAGGTCATATCCGTTAGCTTGCCAAAGCCGCGCTTAGCAGCCTCCTGCGCTAGCTCCGTATCCTCCAGGTCGCTAAATATATGCCTATCCTCGCGTGTAGGTATCTGGTCGCGCAGATCACTCGGGCAGGTGATGTCGATCGTTACGTTGGTAAACGGACTCTGACCCCAGCGAGCCGGCACGTTTAGGTTAAAGATAAAGCTTGTTACCGCTTTTTTGATCTCTTTATCGCTTAACTTGTCGCGGAAAACATAAGGCGCAAGATATGTGTCAAAGCTGCTAAACGCCTGCGCGCCCGCCCATTCGCTTTGTAAAATTCCTAGGAAATTGGCCATCTGATACAGCGCCTCTCTAAAGTGCTTGGGCGCCTTACTCTCGACCCTGCCGCGAACGCCGTTAAATCCCTCGTTTAGTAGCGCCCTAAGGCTCCAGCCAGCGCAGTAGCCGGTAAGGCAGTCTAGGTCGTGGATGTGATAGTCGCCGTTTCGGTGCGCCAGGCCCTCTTCTTTGCTATACACCTTATCTAGCCAGTAGTTGGCGATGACCTTGCCCGCGGTATTGTTGATTAGGCCGGCGTTTGAGTAGCTGGTGTTTGAGTTTGCCAGGATGCGCCAGTCGGTACCGTTGATATACTCGCTGATCGTTTGGGTGGAGTTGATGTAGGTGGTATCTTCGTTTAGTCCTAAAATTTGCTCGCGCTGAAGCTTGTGCGTATGGCGGTAGAGCATAAAGCTCTTCATCACGTCGAAGTGTCCCGCGTTAAAAAGCGCCTTTTCGATGTAGTCTTGCACGTCCTCGACGCTCAAAACTTCGCTATCAAACACGTGCCCCATCACGTCCAAAAAGACCTTGTCGTCGTACTCTTTAGACTCGCTTTCAAAGGCTTTTTTGATGGCGTCTTGGATTTTATACGGGAGATATTCTTGCTTCGTGCCGTCGCGTTTTAGGATAAATTTCATTTCATTCCTTACGTTAAATTTTGATGATAAATTTGACGAAAGTATAGGCAAAGTTGGCTTAAAATTTAGTGACCGAAATTTGCTCTACGGGCATTTTGAAAATGTCATTTTTAAGTTTAAAATAGCTTTTAAATCGCGTATATTTGGGCATTTTATAGAGGGCTATTAAAATTTAACACAAAGCCGTTTTTGATAAGAGATATTAAATTTTAGCAAATTTAAAAGAAGGATAAAAGGCAAGCGAAAGTTCAAATTTGACGAGATTTTGCGGGAGTTAAATTTGGTAAATTTGAAGGAGAGAAAGCCCCGCCGTAAAATTCGGCGGGAAAGTTTTTATTCGTCGTATCTTAAGAAAATATCCTCGCTGCCTTTTGCAAGGTTTAGGATACCTTCGCCGCGTTTAAACGTTATCTCTGTACCGATATCGTCGTTTGCTAGTCTTACGCCGCTTGCAGTGACTGCGTTTTTAAGGTTGATTTTGTGACCTTTGCTGTCTTCTAGTAGGGCTGTGTTAAATTTATCGGTAGAGCTTAGTCTAACGACATATTTCGGGTCGTTTACGCCTGTAAATTTAATAACTTCAGCTTCTGATTTGGTGATTTGTGCTTTGTTTGCGCTCTCGCTTTTGTGCGCGTGGCAACCGCTAAGCATAGCAACTGCAGCAAAAGCCGCCAAAGATGAAACTAAAAACTTCTTCATTTTCGTCCTTTTTTGTGAAATGAGACTCGAATATTACTTCAAAATAGTTTATATAAAGTAAACTTAGCCAAGAAGGAGTCGTTGCTCAAAGCTAAGTTTACTCGCGGACTTACGCTTGTTTAGAAAATAAGCCGCCGCAAATTTATCGCCGCTCTTAAAAAACTAGCGAAACCGGCGAATTTTTGGCATTAATGGCAGCCGCAACCGCAGCAAGATTTAGCGCCGCCGTGAAGCTCGGAAACGTAAAATTTAACCGAATTTAGCCCCTCTTTTAACGCCCACTCGTAAGCGCTCGAGACGAAATCCCAATTGATGTTTTCAAACAACTTCTCCAAATACGCCGGGCGCGCATTTCTGTGATCTACGTAGTATGCGTGCTCCCAAACGTCCGCGACTAGAAGTGGCACCAAGCCGTCCGTTACCGGAGTTTGCGCGTTGCTAGTTTGTACGATCTGCAGTTTGTCCTCCTTTGGATTATAAACTAGCCATGCCCAGCCTGAGCCAAAAAGCGTAGTCGCCGCCTTTAAAAACTCCTCTTTAAAATTTGGAATATCTTTTTCTAGGCGCGCCTTTAGCTCGTCGCTCATTTGGCTTTTTTTCGCGATACAATCCCAGTAAAAGTCGTGGTTATATACCTGAGCCGCGTTGTTAAACAGGCCGCCGGAGCTTTTTACCAAGATATCAAAGAGGCTAGCGCCCTCAAACTCCGTACCTTTTATCAAATTATTTAGGTTATTGATATAGGTTTGGTGGTGTTTTCCGTGGTGGTAGTTACAGGTTTCCTCGCTGACAACGGCGTTTGCTTTCGGATCGAAAGGCAGTTTTCTAAGTTCAAACATAATTTTTCCTTTGTAATAAAATTTATCCGTATTATAGCAATAAAATAGTAATTAATTTATTAACGCACAAACAAACCCGCCGATGCTTCCGTTTTATCAAATTTAACTCGTCTCGCCGCACAAGGAGGTCAAATTTGATAAAATAATGTGTATTTTCGTAACATCTTACCTTTTTGGATTTACATTTCACTTTGGCTTGCTCTCAAATTTGATGGTAAAATTTGAGATATTGTTACATATTTACACATAAATTTGAAATTTATTGCAAAAAGTCGAAACATTTTCACGCAGCCGCTTTTTTATGAATTATAATTGCACCTAGCTGAATTAGCTAATCTTTTAAAAAGGATCACAGATGAAAATTAAGTTACTTTCCGCACTGCTTCTTTCTTGCGCGCTTGCGGGCAGCGCGTTTGCCGCAGGCAAAACATACACGATCAAATTTGCCCACGTCGTGGCAGCTTCTACGCCAAAAGGTAAGGCTGCCGATTTTTTTGCTAAACGAGTCGGCGAGCTTAGCGGCGGAGCGATCAAAGTCGAGGTATATCCGGCCGCATCGCTAATGGACGACGATAGAGTTTTTGCCGCGCTAAAGCTGGGTAACGTACAAATGGCTGCGCCTAGTTTTTCTAAATTTACGCCGATAGTGCCGCAGTTTCAGCTTTTTGACCTGCCGTTTATCTTTAGAGACAACGCCCATCTTTACGCTGTTCAAGACGGCGAAGTCGGACAAGCTCTAAAAGATATGATCGCCAAAAAAGGCTTCATCGCGCTTGATTTTTGGGACGCTGGCTTTAAACACTTTAGCTCAAGCAAAAAGCCTATCGTAGAGCCTGCGGACGCTAAGGGACAAAAATTCCGCATCCAAAGCTCAAAAGTGCTTGAAGAGCAGATCAAAGTCGTGGGCGGCAACCCGCAAGTATTGCCGTTTTCAGAGGTTTATCCGGCCCTTCAACAAGGCGTAGTCGATGCGACCGAAAACCCGCTATCAAACTTCTACAACTCCAAATTTTACGAGGCTCAAAGCTCTCTAACGCTCTCTAGCCACGGATATTTGGGATATTTAGTCGTTATGAGCGAGAAATTTTGGAAAGGTTTGCCTGATGATATGAAGGCTCACGTAACGCAAGCTCTAAAAGAAGCTACGGCGTTCGAGCGCGAAGAGACGGCTAAGGAAGAAGAGCATATTTTAGGCGAGCTTAAAAAATTCGCAAGCGAGACCAAAAAGCTTGAGATCATCGAGCTAAATGCCGATCAAAAGGGCAAATGGGCAGAGGCTATGAAGCCGATTTATCCGAACTTCTACAACGTGATCGGTCAAGATCTGGTAGAAAAAACGATAAATACGAAGTAGGATTTTATGGGTAAATTTTTTGAGATTTTAGATGTCGGCATCGCCTCGGTAAACAAAACCGTAGCGGTGCTAGGCATTGCTGCAGGCACGCTGCTAGCATTCATTAACGTCGTTATGCGCTACTGCTTTAACACGGGCTGGTCGTGGGCCGGCGAGCTAACCAACTACCTTTTTATCTGGTCGGCATTTTTTGCCGCAGCATACGGCTTTAGAAAGGGCATACATATCTCGGTTACGATTTTGATCGAGAGATTTCCGCCCATCGTCGCAAAGGCCTATCTCATCTTTGCAAATATACTAACGACGGCATTTTTGATGTTTATCGTAGTTTATAGCGTGCAGTATCTGCAGGTGATGATCGAGCTTGATTTCATGAGCGTGGATCTAGGCGTGCCGCAGTGGATACCTATGCTGGTGCTTCCGATCGCTTTTTTAGGAGCTAGCTACCGCGCCGGAGAGAAAATTTTCCAGATCGCTATGACGCCGGCCGATAAGGTCATCGTAAATAACGAAGCCGAGATGATACACGACTCGGTCAAGAAAAGCTAAGGAGAGCCTATGACCATCGCATTTTTATTTATCTCGCTGTTTGGTCTCATGCTTATAGGCGTTCCCGTCGCCGTTTCGCTTGGAGCTAGTACGGTTTTAACAATGCTGCTTTTTACCGATCTTGACATCGCGGCGATGCCTCAGCTTATCTTTGACGGTATCAATAAATTTGCCCTTATGGCGATCCCGATGTTTATCTTAGCCGGAAATTTACTGAGCAAGGGCGGCTCTGCTAGACGCATTATAGATTTTGCTAAATCCATGGTCGGACATCTACCGGGCGGCCTGCCGATGAGCGCGATATTTGCGTGCGTTATATTTGCAGCGGTTTCTGGCAGCTCGCCCGCTACGGTCGTAGCGATAGGATCTATCATGTTTGTCGCTATCAAAGAAGCAGGCTATCCGAAAGAATACGCCGTGGGCGGCATCACGACCGCGGGCTCACTAGGCATCCTCATCCCGCCTTCCGTCGTTATGATCGTTTACGGCGTGACGGCCGAGGTCAGTATCGCGCAGCTATTTATGGCGGGCGTGGTGCCTGGACTGATGCTAGGCGGTATGATGATAGCGCAGACTTATATCGGAGCAAAAAGGCTTGGATTTAAAGCTACTACGCCCGAGCCTTGGAGCGACCGAGTAAAAAAATTCTTCAGAGCTTTTTGGGCGCTTCTAATCGTAGTAGTCGTTATCGGCGGTATCTACGGCGGCATTTTCACCCCGACCGAGGCTGCGGCGGCGAGCGCGATATATGCGCTGATTATTTCGCTATTTGTATATAAAGATATCAAATTTAAAGACCTGTGGGACATCTGCCTGGAGTCTGCTATCACGACGGCGATGATATTTTTCATCATCGCAAACGCGGTCGTGTTCGCATACCTGCTAACTAGCGAAAACATCCCGCAGACGATAGCAGATAGCATCCTAGCCGCAAATATCGGCAAGATAGGCTTTTTAATCATCGTAAACGTCCTGCTTTTCATCATGGGGCAGTTTATGGAGCCATCATCGGTCGTTATGATCATGGTGCCGCTACTGCTACCGATCGCGACTGCGCTAGGCGTGGATCCGGTGCACTTTGGTATCCTACTCATCGTAAATATGGAAATCGGCATGATCACGCCGCCCGTGGGCTTAAATTTATTCGTCGCCAGCGGCCTAACGGGCATGAATCTAAAAGACGTCATCGTAGCGTGCTTGCCATGGACTTTGACGCTATTTGTCGGACTTGTTTTGGTGACATACATCCCGGAAATCTCGCTTTGGTTACCGAGGCTGATGTACGGAGGCTGATTTAAATTTGCAAATTTACGGCGCCGCACGGGTCTATAGGGCTCGGCGGTCGGTCCGTAAATTATGCACTCCTTTAGTTGCCCGGATTCGTTCAGGCTTAATTTCTTGATGTTTTTATGGTTACGGCCGGCTTTGTCAAATTTTATAAATTTAGCAAAGTCCGCCACTTTCTTTTCATAAAATTTGCCCCCAAATTTAACCGTCGATATTTATAAATTTATTTTGATTCCATACCTTAAATCCACCCGAAAGCCTCGTTAAAGCTATCCTACTGTACCATAACCAAAAAATAAAGGGGAAATCATGTACCGCGTCAAACTGCATATTTGTTTAACCCAAGATGTAAAAAATAAATTTGAACAATACAACAAAATACCGCCCAAACCGCGCTTTGAGCATAAATTTGAACTCATAAAAAGCGCCTGCGACATCCCTGTGCCCATCCCAGACGAGCACCAGTATCTAATCATCGCAAGCCAGGATTGCGAGATAAATTTAACCGAGCTAAAAAAACGTATCGGCGAAAACGGCTTTTTGGCGATTTACGCAAAGGATACCGCAAAGATAACGAGCGAGCAAAAAGAGGCCGCAGATGAAATTTGGCCGCAAGCTGCAAATTTAGACGATTTTTACTTTGAAAAAGCGCTAAATTTAATCGCCGAACGAAAAGAAGCATGGTTGCAAAAAGCCTGGCTAGAAACCATCATAAACTCATCTCTAGATACAATCTGGTTTAAGGATGCCGACGGATTATATATAGATGTAAAAGAATTCCTTAACGGCCATAACGCATACTGCGCTCAAAATACATCTAAAACAGCCTATGGACGCTCCGATCATGCCGCCGCAAACAAGACTAGCCTCCTTAGCGAAGATATAGTAAAAGCTGACGGAAAGCTAAATAAACTAAAAACATATAAAACGCCGATATTTGACGGAATGACGATTATCGGCACCATCGGCATCGCTCGCGACGTGACGAAAGAGTACGAGTATCTGCAAAACATCGAACATCTAGCCCACTACGACCAACTTACAGGACTAGCCAACCGCAACCAGCTGGATGCCTTTTTAAGTAAGCTAAAAACCACGCGCATGAGCATACTTTATATGGATCTAGACCGCTTTAAACAGGTAAACGACGAACACGGACACCAAGCCGGCGACAAGGCCCTAGTCGCAATATCAGATCTAATAAAAGAGATTTTTAACGATGCAATGAACGTACGTATCGGCGGCGACGAGTTTATATCGATATTTACAGACGGCGCAAATATGCAAAGCATCGCATCTCGCGTGCAAATTTTGATCGACCGATTTTTTAAAATTTGTCAAGAAAATCCACTATTTAACAGGCTATCTCTAAGCGCCGGCATCGCAGAGGGCCAAATCGGACACGGATCGTTTGATCTACTGCTTCAACGCGCCGATGACGCCCTTTATAAAGCAAAACGCGCAGGACGCGGCACATACTACATAAATCCATGGAAGGATTTTGAGCAAAAATAAATTTACGCGGACGGTTGCCGGCTAGCTGCGAGCGTAAATTTACGGCGGCTCGTTAGCGCCTCTACCCCCCCTCGGCAACCGACCGTAAATTTGATACCGCTTCTTATCTTTTACTCTAAATTTTATTCGAATTTTGCCGATATCGTTAGAAAGCCAAATTTTAAAAGGATTTTAGATGATAGGCGGCGTAAACGGATTTAACGCAAATGCAAATTTCGATTTTAACGGCGCTCGCGGGCACAATTTAAAAGCGCGCGAGGAAAAAGAAGCGGCGAATTTGATATCAAATTTGACGGCACAGATTAATTACGATACGGTAAATCCAAGCGAATTAGACTACGACCAACTAAAAATTTGGGCGGACAAGGTTGATCCAGAAAAGCTAACGGGTAAAAATTTAAGCATGTGGTTGGGTGTGAAAATGAGGTTTGACGAGCTGGAGGACGGATGGCGTAAGGAGCTCGGACTAAAGCCTGACGAGCCTGTATTTGCCAGGAGGATATTTTCGCTAAGCGGCTACACGAGAGACGATAAAATCAGCATCTGGGGTAAGATGAACGGGCTTGATCCGAGTACCGACAAAGAAAAAGCCGCCGAGCTAAAAAGCTTCGTAGATAGCACGCGAGCTCTGATCGCGCACGCGGGCGATCCATCCGATATATTTAGACAAGACGTCTTTAACGTGGATAAGTTTTTGAGTAAATTTAACGTAGATCTGGGCGGGTTAGGCCTGGGACTTGGCATGCGTAGCGGTAGCGGCCTGATAATGGATGCCAAGGCCTCAAAGCTGCTAGATTCAGATATGAGCGAGGAGGAGTTTAAAGATAAATGGCTCGAGTACGCGGCAAATAAAATCCTAGGCGAATACGCAAACGTCAAGATTTCGCTCGAAAACGGCACGCTAAATTTCGACCAAACGCCCGCAAAAGAGCGCATTACGCTTCTGGGACAAGATATAGAAGATCGCGTGAGCTACGCAGACGAAGCAAGTAAAAAAGAGTTTTTTAAATTTCTAAAAGACGTGTTTAAAAACGGCGAGAGTATCGGAGACGTGCTGCAAAAAATCGCGCTAAAAAAAGACGACTTTGACGAAATGGTCAAAGAGGGGGCGCAAGTAGACGCCGCGAAAGAAAAGAAATTTAAACCTATCCACGCTACTAGTAAAAGCCAAACCTACGTTTATAAGGATATTAAGCGCGAGTTTTTCGAGAAATTTATCAAAGCCGAACAAGAAAAAGGAACGGACGTAACCAAGCTTTTAGAAGCTCTAAATAAAATCCGAAAGCTAGATATAAATGCCTAAATTTGAAGGCAACAACCGCCAAAAATCATCAAAAGCAGGATGAATTTGTATATCTGCGCAAAGCCTACATAAATTTAGCGAAGTCTACGTAAAACTGCCGACCCGCCTTATCTAGGGATCAAGTTTTTGCCGAAGTTTCATATATTTAGTTCAAATTTGACTAGAACTCAAATTTGGACGCTCCAAATTCGGCCCGTCGGCAAATTTACCCCACAAAGCCAAATTTGAGCGCAAATCACATCTCGTAGCTATCTTCTTCGTCTTCGTCGCCGTATTCGTAGTCGTTTTCGTCGTAGTTGTAGCTGTATCTTTCAGATCTCTCGTCGTCAAATTCGGAGTATTCCTCCTCCAAATCTTCCTCTTCGTAGTCAAATTCTTCGCTCATTTTCTCTCCTTTAAAATTATTTTTTCACTTCTTCGACATATAGGCTCTGGCTAGGGAAGGCAAATCCAAGTCCGTTGGCCTCTACGATATTCATTATTTTTAGCATCACGTCCTCTTTGACGGCCAAAAACTCGCCCCAAACTATCGTCTTTGAAAAGCAGTACACGAGGATATTTATCGAGCTATCGGCAAACTCGTCCACGACGACGAATAAATTTGACTTATATCCCGCTAGATCGTCGATCGAGACGATACCGCGGTCGTATCGGCTAGCCTTTTTGGAGCCCATATCGTCGCCTTTTGCAATGTCTGGGTGGTCGATTAGCATCTGCTTGATCTCATCGACGCATTTTTTGATCTGCTCGGTCGTGGCGCTATATTCTAGCCCGATTAGCATCCTGATGCGCCGTCCCATCTTTCGCCTGCTCCAGTTTCGGATCGGATCGCTAGCTAGCTTGGAGTTTGGCACGAAGATAAGGGCGTTGTCAAAGGTTCGTACGGTCGTTTTTCTGAGCCCGATCTCCACGACCGTTCCCTCGATGTCGCCGCATACGATCCAGTCGCCTTGCGAAAACGAGTTGTCAAAGAGCAGCATAACGGAGGCAAAGAAATTCGCCAAAATATCCTTAGTCGCAAGAGCTACAGCAAGGCCGCCGATACCAAGAGACGCGATGATGGCGCTGACGTTAAATCCAAGCTTGCTAAGCACGATAAGTAGCGCGATAACGAAGATGATGAAATAGATGATCTTTAGGATCAAATTTATCACCTCTTTGCGCCCGCTTTTTTTAGTGAGCTCGTTGATGAGCACCATGCCGTAGCCGTTTAGTACGCTAAGTATGAGCCAAGTGACGGCGATAACGAAAGTGATCGTGAGGAAATTTGCAAATTTTATCGGCATAGGAGCCGGATAATACGCGATCGAGACGCATATATCTATCGCATAGGCGATAAGGGTGAGTAGCATCGGGCGCTTGATGATTTCTACGATGCGCCCTTTCGTCTGTCTATCCGAGTCGTGCTTGACGAAAAATTTCATCAAAGCCCACAGCGTGAGCCTACTAAGCAGCGTCGTAAACGAGACGAAAAACAAAAATACTACGAATATAATCGCAGCCTTGCCGACGTTAAATTTGCTCGTAAACGAGGTCTTTTCGTTGATAAAATCGATCGCCGTTTTTAAATTTAACTCCGAGATGATGTAGTTTGACGTGAGCAGCTCGGCGTTGTCGCGCAGATAGTGGAGTATCTCTTCAAGCGTCTTTTTGTGCGCCTCTAGCGTGTCTAGCTCGCTTTTATGCGCTAGGGCTACTTCCTCGCTTAGCGAGTCTTTAAAGGCTTTAAACTGCGCGTAAAACTCCGTCTGAAAGCTAAGTAGCGTCTCCTCGACGGCAAGTTTGACGTTTACGGCTTTGCCGCCCTCTTTAAAGATATTTTCCAAATTTAAAAGCGAGGAGTAAAACAGCCCGTCAAGCCGCATGCGCTCAAGCTCGAGCATGTTTTTGACATATAAATTTTGATTGCTAGAGTTTTTTAGCTTTTTGGTTTTCGTCTCCAACTCTTGCATCTCTTGTTTTAAATTTTGCACCTGCTCCTCGTCGATTTCGATTTGCATGATGAGATAGGGGATCTGCTCGATCAGCTTTTCTTTTTTCTCCGAGACGGTTCTAAAAAGCACGTTTTTATCGGCGGTTTCGTTATTTTCAGCCGACTGCGCCTTGATAACTGCGATCTGCGCATTTGCTTCGTTGATTTGATTTACGACGCTTAGGATATTGGTTGCGTTTAGATCGTCGCTTGCGGTATTTGCGAACAAATTTAAGCTAAAGCACAGCGCAAAAACGGCGGCTAAAATTTTTCTCATTTCTCGACTCCTAGCAGTTTGAAGCTCTTTGTTACGAAGTTGTAGTTATAAATTTCGCCCGTTTCTATTATGTAGTGCCAGGCGTAAATTTTTAGCTCCCCGTCTCTAAATTTAGCCTTGACGTCGGGGTAGCTCAGTAAATTTTCAAACGAATTTACGAGGCTAAGTCGCTCGGTTATCCACTCTCTTTTTGCGATATTGTCGCCAAAAAGCTTTTGTACGCGCTTTTTTACGGGCTCCAGCAAATCTAACCAGCGCTTTACGTTTGGCATTTTGCTAAATTTAGCCTCGTCCATCCACAAAGCCGCGCAGCCGCCGCAGTTACTGTGCCCGCAAATGATGACGTTTTGCACGTTTAGCGATTGCAAGGCGTACTCGATCGCCGACGTCGTAGCCAAAAACTCCTCGCTTTTGCGGTATGGGGGCACGATGTTTGCGATATTTCGCACAACTACTAGGTCGCCAGGAACCGTGTTTGTTATAAGGCTAGGCACCACGCGCGAGTCGATACAGCCGACAAAAAGAGTGTGCGGCGTCTGTTTCTCGCCCAGGCTTTCAAAAAGCTCCTTATGCTCCAAAAAATCCTCTTCCATAAATTTAACTGCGCCGTCTAAAATTTCTTGCATTGTATTTTCCTGACAATTTTTTAAAATATTATATCAAAAACGTTTCAAACTTCGTTAAAATTTTTTAAATTGCTTTTTACGCGCCAAATTCAGCGATTTTTTATATTTTATTTACCTATTTTTGGCTAAATTTGCGTCAAAATTTAAAAAGGAGAAAAAATGAGTTTATATGACAGAAACTATGCAAACTCAAGAGAGCACGAGGTTGCGAGCGAATATTCGCAAAGCGCGCTTAGCACGTTTATCAAGCAAACCTATCAGCTTTTCGCGGCTTCGCTTTTAGCAGCCAGCGTCGGAGCTTATGTCGGGCTTTATAGCTCGCTAGGAGCTACAGTAGCGGGCAACTACTGGCTATTTGTGATACTTGAGCTAGGACTTTTGGTGGGCCTAATGTTTGCTAAACGCAAAGCGGGCTTAAATTTGATCCTGCTTTTTGCCTTTACTTTCGTTAGCGGACTTACGCTTACGCCTATTTTGGGACGCACCTTTGCGATGCCAGGAGGCGCGGCGATAGTAGCTCAGGCCTTTACGCTTACGACCGTGGCATTTGGCGGACTTAGCGTATTTGCTATGAATACCAAGCGCGACTTTACCGCGATGGGCAAGATGCTTTTCATCACACTTATCGTTTTACTCGTGGCTGCGATCATAAATATATTTTTCCACAGCCCGGTTTTACAGCTTGCGATCGCTAGCGTGGGAGCGGTTTTATTTAGCGCGTATATCCTTTACGATACGCAAAATATCATCCGTGGCAACTACGAAACTCCGATCGAGGGCGCAGTCGCTCTTTATCTTGATTTCGTGAATTTGTTTGTTTCTTTACTTCAAATTTTAGGCATTTTTAGTAGAGATGACTAACGAAGAGCGGCTCTACCGCGTAATAGACGCAAATTTAAACCGCTTAAAAGAAGGGCTTAGAGTCGTCGAGGACGTCAGACGTTACGGCTTTGACGACCTAGCCCTCGCTAAAAAAATAAAAACTCTCCGCCACAAGGCAAAAATCCCGCAAAAGGAATTTATAAAATTTCGCGATGCCGCAAACGACGTACTAAAACCAAGCCTTAAAGAGGAGCAAATTCGCCTAAATTTGGACGATTTGCAAACCGCCAATATCAAACGCGCGCAAGAAAGCGCAAGGGTTTTAGAAGAGTGTTTTAAACTCATCGACGTTAAAATTTCCGAAATTTTTAAGACCGTGCGCTACGAACTTTATGAGATAGAAAAAGAAATTTAACCCAAATTCAAAACTTTTTTAGTATAATCGCGACTAATTTTGAAAATTTAAAAGGATTTTTAATGGATTCGCTTTTTTTAGTATTGCAGTTTATTTTCGCGGTAGTTTTGACGATCGCCGTTTTGCTTCAGAAAAGCTCCTCTATCGGACTGGGTGCATATAGCGGTAGCAACGAAAGCCTATTTGGCGCAAAAGGACCGGCCGGATTTTTAGCCAAATTTACCTTCGTCGTGGGCGTTTTATTTATCCTAAACACTCTAGCGCTAAGCTACGTTTACAACACGCAAAGCAGCAAATCTCTAATAGATAGCGTCGATACTTCGTCGCTACCTGCAGCTCCTGAGGCAGTCGTTCCGCAAGCTCCTAATGCTCCTGCAGCCCCTGCGGCTCCGACAAGCGAGCAAAAATAAGGAGCGTCAATGAAAAAATTAGTTTCCGTGCTTGCACTGTTTGCGGCGGCACAGTTTGCGTTTGCAGACGCGCATATCTTTAACTATCACAGATTTGACGACGACAGACACCCGAGCACTAACGTCTCTATTAAAAATTTACGCGAGCAGTTTGATTATTTTAAAGAAAAAGGCTACGAGGTCATCCCGCTTTCAAAGCTCGTGGACGCGATAAAAAACGGCGAGCCGGTATCTGATAACTGGGTAGTTTTAACGGTAGACGACGGCTACAAAAGCTTTTACGAAAAAGGTTTACCGGTATTTTTAGAGTACGGATATCCGTTTGCGCTGATGATCTACGTCGAGGCTACCGCGCGAAAATACGGCGACTTTATGACCTTCGAGCAGATCAAAGAGATGGAAAAATACGGCGAAGTCGGCTATCACTCCTACGGTCACCTACATATGGTCGGGCTTAACGAAGAAAAGCTAAAAAACGATTTTGAGGACGGCATAAGCAAATTTGAAAAAAATATGGGCTACAAGCCGCGCTATTTTGCTTATCCTTTCGGCGAATATAACGACAGAGTGCGCGATGTAGCAATTGAGCACGGCATCGAGGTGATACTGAGCCAAAACTCCGGTGCAGTCGCGGCAAACAGCGATCTGCACGAACTAGACAGGATCCCTGCTATGAACGGCACTCACCTGCCGTCCGCGCTTGCGAGTAAATTTTTAAAAGCCGAATGGATACTACCACAAGACTATCCCAAAGACAATAAAATCAGCGAACTTATCATCAAAACCGACGAGAACGCGACGCACGGCTATTTCTCGATGACAGGACAAAAAACAAAAAAAGTCAAGCTTGAAAACGGACAGATGACGCTTAAATTTAACAAGCCGATCGACCGCTATAAAGTGAGAATGAGCCTTAAGGTAAACGGAAAAACGACGACCAAAATTTTAGTAAAGGATATAAATGCTGAATGAAATTTACAAAAAACAAAAAGAACATAGCGACAAATGCATCGAGGGCCTAAAACGCGACTTTAGCACGCTTCGCACAGGTAAGGTAAATATAAGCATAGTCGATAATATTTACGTGGATTATTACGGTAGCCAGACTCCGCTAAACCAAGTAGCCACCGTGCTAACGAGCGATGCGAGCACTATAAGCATTACGCCGTGGGAAAAACCGATGCTAAAAACCATCACTGCAGCGATCTCTGCGGCAAATATCGGCGTAAATCCGAACAACGATGGCGAGAGCGTGAAACTATTTTTCCCTCCGATGACGGTCGAGCAGCGCCAAGAAAACGCCAAGCACGCTAAGGCATTTGGCGAAAAGGCGAAAGTTAGCATCAGAAACATCAGAAAAGACGCTAACGACGAGGTTAAAAAGCTAGAAAAAGATAAAGTGATCACCGAAGACGAGAGCAAAAAAGGACAAGACGAAGTCCAAAAAATCACTGACAGCTACACATCAAAGATCGACTCGCTCGTAAAAGAAAAAGAGAACGAGCTTTTAAAAGTCTAAATTTACATGCGGCTTGTTAAATTTGACGAGCCGCTTCTTTTATAAAAACCTTCCGCTATTTCGCATTTAACATAAATTTTAGTCCACTTTTGCTACACCCCAAAGCGCGTTTATTTATTTCGCCCAAATTTTAAATTTATCACGCCATACTCGCTTTTACCAAAATTTATATCCAAATTTAAAATTGCTAGCCGTTTTTGCTCGGCATAAGCTTATAATAACGCAAAATCGCAAGCCGATAAAAGCTCAAAAAATAGTAGCTTAAGCGCGCTTAGGGTAAAATTCGCTCAAATTTTACAAAGGAAAAATAATGTACTTAGAGAAAATTTACAAGGACGCAGGCGCGTATTTACAGGGGCATTTTTTGCTTAGCAGCGGCAACCACTCGCAGTTTTATTTACAAAGCGCCAAAGTACTCGAGGATCCGCAGTTAGCCGGCGCTTTAGCGGACGAGCTAGCCGCCGTAATCGAAAAATCGGGCGTAGAGTTTGACAGCGTCTGTTCGCCCGCTCTAGGTGGCATTTTGGCGGGCTACGAGCTAGCTCGCGCGGCGAAAAAGCGCTTTATCTTTACCGAACGAGTCGAGCGCGTAATGAGCCTACGACGCGGCTTTGAGGTGAGAGAGGGCGAACGATTTATCGTTTGCGAGGACATCATCACTACGGGCGGCTCGGCGCTAGAGGCAGCGCGCGTGATCGAAAGCCTGGGCGGCAAGGTCGTGGCGTTTGCGGCGCTGGCTAATCGCGGCTTTTGCAAAGTCGCAAATTTAGCTGGGAGCGTCGCAAAACCAAGCGCCAAACTACCTGCCGACAAGCCGTTTTTCGCACTTGGAAACTTTGAGTTTGAGATTTACGAGCCCGCAAACTGTCCGCTCTGCGCCGACGGAAGCAAAGCGATAAAGCCCGGTAGCAGAGGCAACTAAATTTGTAAATTTCGCGGCTTTATTTGATTTAGTCGCGTAAATTTAGACGGCATTTGCAAGTGTCAAACAAAAAATCAAATCGCCGTGCGGCATCTCGGGCGATAAAATTTAAAGCCCGCCACTGGGTTTCGTATGTTGCGGGCGGAGTGCGCCAAATTTGCATTGCAGTCTTGCGCTTTTAGCGGCAAGTTGGGTTTAGGCAAATTTACGCCCGTTAAAACAATACGAAAGCGTAGCCTAAAATTTATAAATTTAAAAGCGATATATAAATTTGGCGCGAGATAAAATGCCGCAAATTTTATCTGCGATTGTTACCGTCCGATAAAGCGATACAGGCTTGGCGACAAATCAAACGCAAGCGGATTTGATGAAAAATACGCAGGACGAAAATTTATTAATCATCGCAAACCGGTACGCCGCCAAAAACAAACAAAGATGGCAGACATCGTAAAGATTACGCCAGGTAAAACGCATAATCAGGCGGCAAACAAAGCGCCATTTACGAGCAGAGCAAGGTCGGCTGAGACAAGACGGCGCAAGCGGCGCTCACGCGGAAACGAGCCGTAAATTGCTGCAATGCGTAAATTTGGGCGGTAGCGAGCAAATTTGACGGTCAAATCCAAAACTAGTGCTCAAAATAAAGCATAAAAAGGAGTAAATTTGGCAAAACAAAAAGCGCGACTAGCCGGCATCGGCGCGCGAGTAAAGGCCTTTATCGCCGATCTTTTTTTGATCGGGATGCCCATATATTACCTCACGACCTATGTTTTCTTAGGCGGCAAAGATGACTTTTTGCACAACCAAACCGCGATATTCGGGGCAAATTTCGCAGTTGCTCTCATCTGCTGCGCCTTTTTTGCGATCAAAGCCCAGACGCCAGGCTATCGCTCGCAAAATATCTACCTCATCGACCTACGCAGCGGCCGCAAGCTCGGCTTTGCGCGTGTTTTGCTCCGTTACATCTGCTTTTTGCTCGCAGGAGTTAGCATCGTCGGACTTTGCCTCTGCTTTTTTCGCAAGGACGCGCTAAATTTGCACGATCTGCTCACGCACTCGGCGGCCGTCTGCAAAAAAGCGGACTGATTTCGCCCGTTTGCGGCAAATTTGAGCCGAATTTTGCCCAAATTTGAGCAAAATTTCAGTGCGACCCGCCCTGCTCTACTTAAAGCTCAAGATTAAATTTAGCACTTTCGCGGTGCGGGTTTTGCAGGCTAGATTCTCATCCCGTACCCGCGGCAAATTTGACCCGCTTGCCGCCCCGTCAAATTTAAATCTTTAAACCAAATTTCGTTACAATCGCCCCCAATAAGGAAAAATATGCAAAAAATAATGGGATTTACGAGAACGCGTGAAAACGCGAAGAAAAAAGGCGCGCTGATACCTAGCGACTTCACGCACGCGGCCATCATCGGAGAGACCGGCAGCGGCAAGACGACGGCGATGATATATCCAAATCTGCTTGACCGCATGCAAAACGGCTACGCGGTGTTCGCTGTGGATTATAAAGGCGGTGAGAGCGCCAAAATAAAGGCTCTAGCGCGCAGAGCGGGCCGCCTAAAAGACGTCGTGAGCGTGGGTGCGAGGCTGGATGCGCCGATAAATCTTATCGCCTCGATGAAGCCGCGGGACTTTAAAAACTGCGTGAAAAAACCGATGGAATCAAGAGAAAAGTTTTGGGAAGAGTTTGGCTCTAGCATCGCGACCGAGTTTTTTAAAGTTTTAAAAGCGCTTAAAATTTTCGCTAAAAAAATCACGCCGTTAAATGACTGCTACACGGATGCGTTTTACGCCGACGTGCGCACGCTAGCGCGGGATTTTACCTTTGACGTGGCGACGATACTGCGCCTCTCGCAAGACCTGGAAAAGATGCTCGAGTTTAAAGACGCGCTGAGCCTCATCTGCGACAATCTCGACTCCTCGACGCTAAATTTCACCCGCGAAACGATAATGATAAACCGCGCGTTTATAGCGACCGCGGACGAGTTTTTGGACGCGACGAGCCGCTACAAGGACATCGGCGACGAGCGCACGAGAGATGATTTTCGCAACTACTCGATGATGATGTCGCCGTTTCTAGGCCTCATGAACGACGACTCGCTAAACGGCGACGGCGAGGGCACTGCGGGCGACGCGAGTATCGCAGGACTGCTAAATAACGGCAAGATCGTGATCTTTAACGCCGCAAGCTGCGACAAAAGTGCGCTGAGCTTCCTGCTAAACAGCTTCTTGCCTGAGCTTTTAAAGCGCGTAACGATGAAGCAAAAAAGGCCCATTAGCCTATTTCTCGACGAATCGGCAAAGCTGCTGAGCGAAAACACCGAGCTAAACGAGGAGATCCTACGCGAGTGCGAGGTGGAGCTGGTGCTGGCGTTTCAAAACGAGTTTTTACTCAAACGCGCGATCGGCGGCACGGCGTACGAGGCGCTGATGGGCAACCTCACCAACCGCTACTTCATGCGCAACAAGGACGTCGTGAGGCTGGGCGGCAGCGAGGTGGACTGCTCGACGCTGGAGAAATTCGAGTGTGTGCTGGACGGCGACAAGATCGCGCTGGAGCCGATTTTCATCGATGAGGCGGAGTGTTTGCAAGCACAGCTGGAGTTTGAGCGCGAGAATCGCCTGCACGAGCGACTGCTGGGCAAAATTTACGAAAACCGCGTGATAGAGTTTGACGAGGAGATCGTCGACGACGGCAAAATCTGGGTGCGCGACGTCGATACTGGCGAGCGTGAGTGCGTGTTTTTCAGCGACGAGGTGCTAGGTATCCGTCCGCAAGATATCTATAAACGCCCGCCAAATACCGGCGGCTACAACATCTCGCTAGAAGACGGCACGGACGACGCGCAGGTAAGCTTTAGGTAAATTTGACGGCAGCCGACGGGGCTTGCGAATTAAATTTGACTGAAAAAGCGAGCAAATTTGGGTCAAATTTGGAAGACGGCGTAAATTTAAACGGTAGCGTAACTTGACGATTTTAACCGCTCGCCGTTTGCATAAAACTAGGCTGGATAAATTTAAAATTTGACTTTAGGCGGAGGATATGAACGAAAGTCCGGGCAAAGAAAATAAAGAGTCGGAGCTACTTTACAGGCTAGGCAAACGAAATCCACTCATGGTGCTGATCGACTTTATTGGTTATAGCTTTTTACTGCTTGTGCCAGGCCTGCTGACCGCGATATATTATAGAGGCTGGATGCAGATGCTGGGCATTCTGGGTTCTTTGTTTTTGGGTAGGCTTTTATACAAACTCATATTTTTCAACTACATCGAAATTTACAGCGACAGGATCGTCATAAACAGATATATTTTCGGCGATACGATCATCAAAAGCGAGGATTTGGCGTATTGTAGAACTTATTATTTTCCATTTGCCCCCAATCAAGTATGGATAGCAAAAAAGAGAAAATATTTTTTCTATAGAGTTTATGCGATAGAAAGCTTAACATCCAAACAAGCAGACGAGATAGAAAGGCAAATAAATTTCATAATACCTCGAGATAAAGTTAATTAAGGAGAGATAAAGATGCAAACAACTATATGGATAGACGGTCAAAAATATGACGTTTATGACAAAAATATCACATCAGACGAAAAGGCTCTTGCTGGTAGTCAAATTTAACAAAACCGCTCGTAAATTTATCTATCCTTGTTTCGGGTCAAATTTAACCGCCAAACCAAACCCCAAATTTAAAGCGTAAATCTAAAATTTAGATTTTTATCTACGTTTTATATTTTTGCCGTCTTTATTTACGCACATAAAACCCACGGTAGCCCCGCCGCCATAAAGCAAAGCTACGCCGTCTGAATGAAATCTATCGTCGCAGCCCGCCTCTTTGTCGCCTCGCAGTATCTCGTCCGAAGCGTCGTCAAAAATCTCGTAATACGCGACTCCAAAGCCATCATCGCGATAATAAATCGTCGTCTTGCGCTCGCCTCCAAACGCCTCGTTGTCCCAGATTCTTACGCCTATGACGTTTGCGCTTTTTAGTTTGGCTTTTAGTTCGCCAAAAGTCTGTTCGTCCCAGCCAAGTATCCGCAGTGGTTCCTGCACGCTCGTTTGCTTATCTACGCGGATGAAGTCCGCGGTTTGGTTTTTATCGGCACTCTCTGCTCTAAACGTCTCAACCAGGGCTCCGTCTAAGCGCAGGTCAAACCAAACTCCGCGAGGCCTAATCTCACGCGCAAAATCGCGCAATGCTAAAATCTCGATACGATTTTTTTCGTAGTTTCGCGCTAACTCTCGTCCGTTGTATAAATTTAAGTAGACGGCCGTCGCCGCGATTAGAAAAATAATAATAAAAGACGCTTTGTAGCTTATACTCATAAATCCTCGCAAATTCTTTTATTCTTACTCTAATTTACGGCGTCAAGCAAGCTAAATTTAAAATTTAACCCCGTGATTTAGCAGTTTTCTTACGCCCAGATTGGTATCGATGCCGTTGATTATAGCGTTATAGATGTATTCTTTGGCTTGCTGGATGGCGCTTTCTAGGCTTTGGCCGCGCGCGAGTAGGCAAGCTAGCGAGCTAGAAAACGTGCAGCCCGCGCCGATGATGACTAGCGGGTCGGCTAGCGGCGTTTCGAAGTTTTGCACGCTGCCGTCCTTGCGGTAGAGCGTATCGATGCTCTTACCGGCGACGATGTGTTTTTTCACAATCACGTCACACGGCAAATTCGTAAAATCATCGCCGAAAAGCACGTCTGCTTCGCGCAGGTTCGGCGTCGTGACGGCGGCAAATTTCATCAGTTCTTTTAGTCGCTCGATGGCGCTATCTTTGATGAGTTTGTGTCCCATTTTCGAGACGCAGACGGGATCTAGCACCACGGGGGCAGAGTTTTTTTCTAAAAAACCCTGCACGACGTCCATGATAGGTTCGTTAAATAGCATGCCGATCTTAACGGCGTCAAAGCTAAACTCGGCAGAGAGCATCTCTAGCTGGTCGGCAACGAAGGACGGATCGAGCGATACGATGCTTTTGATCTTGTCCGTGTTTTCGGCCGTTAGCGCCGTGACCGCGGTCGCGCTATAGCAGCAAAAGTGCGCGCACGCTTTTATATCGGCTTGTAGTCCAGCGCCGCCGTTGCTGCATGAGCCTGCGATGATGAGGATTTTTTTCATTTTTTGCCTTTTTTCGTTTTTAAAAGCCGTATTATAAACGACATTGCATTAACGACGCGTTAAACGCACAATTTAATTCGCAAGGCGCGCAGGATGTTTTTCGCTCTGGGCAAACGCGCATAAATCAAATACGCAAGCTCCATCAATCTCAAATATAAGTTTGCGCTTATTAAATTTTAGCTATAATCCAGGCTTCATAGATGGGTGTCCGAGCGGTTGAAGGAGCACGCCTGGAACGCGTGTAAAGTGCAAGCTTTCGAGGGTTCGAATCCCTTCCCATCTGCCATAATCTTATAAAACTTAACCAAAAAATTTTCCACAAATTTACGCACAAGAACCAAAAATGATAAAGATAAAACACATAAACGAAAACGACTACGCGCGGATTTTCGTATTCGGCGATATGCATGGCTGCCTCGGGCTTTTTAATTTGATGATTAAAGAGATAAATTTGACCAAAAAGGATTTGGTTATTATTTTAGGCGATAGCTGCGACCGCGGCGAGGATACGATCGGACTATACAAAAGATACGCCGAGCTCGTTAGAAACGGATACGCGCTGATCCACGTGCTAGGAAATCACGAAAAAATGATGATGGATGGGTATTTTGGCGGCGACTCGCTAGATCATCAAATTTGGCTTAGAAACGGCGGCGATAAAACCAAAAGATCGATCTACAAGCGAAATTTAAACAGCTTCGCGCTCTCGTGGCTAAAGGATTTTATCGGCAATATGCCTCACGTCGTGAGCTCGGAGAAAAGCATATTCGTCCACGCAGCCTTTGACGGCGACAAAAGCGAAGAGGAGCAAGACGAGGACTACGTGCTGTGGAGTATAGAGCCATTTTGGGAGAGTAATAATACAGGCAAGAGGATATTTCACGGGCACGTCGCAAGTGAGGAAAATAGAATAACCAGGCGCGCAAACAACGTCTTTTCAATGGACGTGGGAGCCGTGTTTTTTAAAAGGCTAGAGATAATGGAGATAAAAAGCGGCGAGAAATTTGAAGTGGATTTAAGGGGGCAAAAATGATTTATTTTACCTCCGATTTGCATTTCGGACATAGCAATATCATGAGATTTCATCCGTGTTTTAGGCCTTTTTCTAGCGTAGAGGCGATGGATAACGCACTCATTCGCCATTGGAACGAGAGAGTAAATCCCTGCGACACGGTTTATAACATAGGCGATATTAGCTTTCACAAGGATATGGAGACCAATATATCCATCTTTAGCAAGCTAAACGGCAAGCACGTCCTAGTGCTAGGCAATCACGATGAAGCGATAAAAAAGCATAAAGACGAACTGCTAGCTATGAAAAAACAAGATGGCAACGCACTTTTTGATGAAATTTGCGAATACAAAGAGATCACGGTGCAGCACGGGCAGGATAAATTTCGCCTCGTGCTCTTTTACTATCCGCTAGCCGAGTGGAACGCAGGTCACCACGGCGCGATCCAGCTCTACGGCCATATCCACGCAAATATCGCAAACGTAAAAGGTAAGGCTTTAAACGCCAGCTACGACCTGCACGGCAAGATTTTGAGCTTTGAGGAAATTTATGATTTCGTCAAAGACCTGCCGCCGTTTGAACATAGCAAACATAGGATGTTTAGCGAAGAAGATAGTGTAGAGAGTAGAAGCACAAGGATAAAAGAGGTTTTGGAAAAGCTAAATTTTGACTGACCTTAGTCAAATTTGCGCTTTAAATTTAAAA
>ERZ773267.401-NODE-401-length-29820-cov-11.341643_pt1 | contig 29820 bp, 45 predicted proteins | sample MGYA00511959_ERZ773267 | MGnify/ENA primary metagenome ERZ773267 (study PRJEB29015, sample SAMEA2738165) | human oral metagenome | biome: human oral; feature: human-associated habitat; material: saliva | place: China | collected 2240 ... | reverse complement strand
CAGAGGTTATCAAGAACATAGCAGGTGAGTTTGAGGAAAGCTCCGAAGTCATTGCGCTATCAAAGAAGAAGGACGGAGAATTCAGGAAAACTGAGGCTCTTTTGAGTGAAGCTGAATTTGAGGAGCTGCAAGCTCAGGTTAAGGCTGTAACGGATAAGCTATGCGAGGATTTGGTAGATGGAATTATCGACATAAGACCGAAGAAATCAGGAGAAGAGATTCCGTGTACATACTGCGAATATCGTGGAATTTGTAGATTCGATTTAGCATTTGACGGATGCTCGTATGATGTAGTAAAATGATTAAGGTAATGTGGCAAATCGCTAATTTCAACGAATTGCCATATTACTTTTATACGCTTCCGTGGCTCAGTTGGTAGAGCAGCGCATTCGTAATGCGCGGGTCAGCGGTTCGAATCCGCTCGGAAGCTCCAAAAGAAAAAGCCTTGCAATTGCTTGATTTTCAAGCAATGCAGGGCTATTTTTGTTTTTAAAATCAATAGTTTTTATGAATGCGCATTGCCTTATATTGACCTATATTGCCCTGTTGGGTGTGACACCCGCTGTGACACCCAACAAAAAAACTACCATATAATCATGGTAGTTTAGAAATTTTACTGTTTGCTGTTGACTGATTTAATATCTTAGCTACATCAAGTATATCGCTTTCGTCAAGATTTGTATAAATGTTGGCTGTAAGCGATATATCCGAATGTCCCATGAGTTTTTGAGCCATTCGGATATCTATTCCCTTTCTTGCTAGGTTAGTACAATAACTATGACGCAAGCAATAAGGAACTAAATCAGGAGCGACTGGATAAGGTGGTATCAGTTGATTTCGATACATCTTGCAATCCATTGCGATGTTCAGCTGCCTCTTAAATGATTCCCAAACACGATTGCGATTTGAATATTTTATAGCAGAACCAGAACTATAACAAGCAATGTATTCGAATGGTGGCGTGACTTTTATTAATTCGTATAGATCACTCGGCAAAGGAACAACCCTATCAGCATTAACTGTTTTAGTACCACGAATATGTAATAGTGGAATACCGTCTTTAAGCATGATGTCCATGCCTTTGCACTCGGCAGCCTCCGACGGACGGCATCCACAATCGAGCATCAAAAGGTATAGATAATAGCGTCTATCAGTTTTAGCAACTGCTCTGATATATCTTTCTTCAAGCTCAGTGATTGCCCTACGATGTGTTTTAGTTCCCTGTGGTTTCACAATGTACTTTGCTGGATTATCAACTATCAAATGGTTTTCTACAGCTTTTGAAAATATAAAGTTCAAAGCTTGATAAACTTCGTTAATTTGTGCTTTAGATTTGCTAGCCTGAAGGTTTAATGTGTTTTGACAGTGAAGAGGCTTAACTGACTTAAGCTGCATCTTACCTATGTGTGCAAGTATGCAGGATTTAACTCTATTGATATATTTCTTTTGAGTCAAGTCTGATTGTCTGGTTTTATAAACCTCAATCGCTTGCATCGTCCAATCCTCGACCGAGGTAGAACCAGCAAGGGTAATCTTGCCCTCTTCCAAATCTCTTACTTTATTAGTGTACTTTTGAATAAGCTCAAACTCGGAATCGGCACGCACTCTATATCGCTTGCCTTCGAATGTAAATGTCTTTTCGAATTTATATTTTTTTGGCATACGCACCTCCAGGCTAGTAAAGAAAACAAAATGAAAAAAATCCCGTATGTATACGAGATTTTTTTAGATATTCTATAATGCCCTATAGGCAAGATTTTGGAATTACTTCCGTTAAATTATTCTATCTTAAATCTCGAATAATGTCAAATCATTTTTTTATTTTATTATGATTTGTTTTGATAATTTATCGGTTAGCTTGTCCATGGTTGAATCTGACAGCTTTATACCATATAGATAATCTGTAGATTTCTTGGGAACATAAATTCGTTGCTTACTTACAGTAGTTATTTGATTCATTATCGCCATAGTTCCTGTTTTTAATTTATTAATTTCTTTTTTATAGACTTTTAACAAATTCATAGTAGTTTCTGCAGCATCAAGCTTTGATTCTAAATCTGCAATGATGGCAGATTTTCTCTCATCCATATCGGAATCATGAGGAATCAATTTTAATATTGCTTTAAATTCACCAATTTGACTAGTAGCAGAGTCATTCAATTTATTATACTGAGTAATAGCTTTGTTATATAATTCTTGCCCTAAGTCTAAATTTGATTTATGAATGGTTTTACCGTTAGTTGAGGAAAGCGGGATGACTGTTATTACATCGGCTGCACGAGAGTTCTTGTTATCAATAACTACTGCATAATGAAGACCGCCTAATTCTTTTCCTATACGAAATCCAAAATTCACACGTATGACATCACCACGAGAATATCGGATAAGTCTTGATGGATTAAAATCATCTTCCTTTTTTATGTAATCTGTAAATGATTTAATCCAATAAGAAACAAGATTGGCTTTTTTATTATATGATTTATCGGTTGAGTTTGCATATTGCATCAACAAATCATTGAGACAAGCCATAGCCTCATCGATATTGTTTTTAATATCAGTAATAGATTTATTCTTGCTCAATTTTATAGCGCCTCCTTTATATATCTAGTAATCTATAGTGCTTTAAGCACTCACGCATAAACATTTCAGTAACATCGAAATGCTCAGCTAGATCGTATACCTCTGTTAGCCCGTTCGTGATTGCTTGCATAACTAAGTCAAGCGGTAGAACCTTTTCATACGCCCACCGCCTCGCTTGTAACTCTTGTTTTATATTCGCAATGCTGTCTTGATCTAAGATATTTCCTGAAGAAGTTTTGTAATGACCTATTTCTTCAGCAATAATCGAAAGTTTTTCAGCAGTGGACATTTTTCTATTAATCCATACAACATTGTCGCAGTAGAGACCTTTATTAATCATAGTACGTTCTTCAATGCTCAACTCGTTCTCATACTCAGCAATCAATTCCTCATATCTATTCATAGCCCACCTCCACAGTCAATATATAGAAGTTTATTTTCTTTTTGATTTCACGTAAGCCTTGAAGCGTTCTATTTCGTCGAGCTCTTCTGCTGTCCAATTTTCTTCATCGTGATGTGCGGCAATAGTGCCGGGCACATAATCTGTAGCATCAATTCCAAGATATTCCGATAACTCATCAACATTAAGGTCAAGGGCATTCGCGAGGGCTTTCACAGTTTCATATCTTGGATCAGGAGTTACACCTGAAGTTATCTTGTTTATTGTGCTTTTAGGCACCCCACTTTTTTGCGATAGCATTTCGGCAGTAAGTCCTTTTATTTTCATTATATATTTTATTTTTTCTAAACCCATGACAGAGCTCCTTTCATAGTCAACCTCCGCAGTCAATGTATTTAGAAGTTTATTTTCTTTTTGACTTCACATATGCCTTGAATCGTTCTATTTCGTCGAGCTCTTCAGCTGTCCAATATTCATCGTCGTGATGAGCTGCGATAGTTCCTGGCACATAATCATTTTCAAGCAAATAGTCAATTGTAACATCATACATCTTAGATAGTTTCTTTAATGTGTCAGAGCCTACTTGTCGTGCATCCGTTTCATAATTGTTATAAGTCGTATACGGCATACCCAATCTGTCAGCTACCTGCTGTTTATTCAATCCTGCTTTAACTCTTAAATCTTTCATTATTTGTCCGATACTCATATCACATCTCCTTTACTACATATTAAATATGTATGCGCATAAAGTCAAGAAATATTTTTCTCATAGTGAATAACTTTTTTCTCGAAATGGGTTGACGAATTACTCATATTGAGTTATATTAAAAATATAGTTACTCAAAATGAGTAAGAAAGGAGAGCGTTTTGGAAAACATTATTTACAAAAACATAGAAGCTGAAAGAGTTAGACACGGTGACACAAAGGAAAACCTTGCTCAAAAGCTAGATGTAACAACAAAAACTTATCTTAATTGGATGAGGGGAAAAACTGAGATTCCTGCTTCCACTCTACTACAGATGAAGAGGATGTGGAATGTGAGTGCTGATTACTTGCTTGAAACAAACGATTAGCACAGCAAATAAGAAAGGAGAAAGAAGTATGAGTTTAGTATCTTCGGTAGTTCCACGTGGAACTGATGAAGCATGTGTAATAAAGGTCATAAGAACGAAAGCCTTATTGGGTGCAGGAACAGCAAAAGACCCAGTTAGATACGTATATCAATACTGGGACTTTGAAGGAAACCTATTAGCGGAACGAGATAGTTCTAAAAGAAAATAAATAACAGACTAAGATTATCTAATTTTCTTTTCTACTTGTTTAGAGGTACTGATTGATAGTACATCAGAGAGCAACTGCTGTTCATCATGGCGATTGATATACCACTGCTTTATTAAAAGCTCAATTACTTTTAGCAATTTTGTGGCATCGTCAGGTTCAATATCAATAATCAAATTAACATCGGCTTCAGGATGTGCTCCAATATTCCCCAGTTTACGAAGCACATTTAGAACATCCCATTGTGTTTTATCAACCTTTGATTCAAGAGCAGAGATTTCTTCGAAGAGTGTATTTTTTTTAATACCCCAAAAATCTCGAATCATAGATTGAAGGCATCTTCTAGATAGCGTTGCAGAAGCTTTAGGGCTAAGAAACACAATAGAACAAGCCTCTTCATAATCAACACGGATAGATGCTGGGACGTATTCTGGAAATTGCAAAGCGTTTGACTTAGGAAGAAGCGGGATGTTCAAACCTTTGGTGAATTCACCGTTCCCAGAAGCCTTTATGGTGAAGTTATTACATTTTGGACAATGAAAAAACTTAATAGAGATGGATTCATCTTTTGTCCCCGATTGGGGCGGAACATAAATATGAAAACCGCTTTCGGCAGTCGAAAAATCAATATCATAAATTTTATAAGTTTCGTTCATTATAAGAGGGAATTCGGAATCACAGTAAGAACAATGAAATGATTTATTTAAAACTTTAATGTGGGCAGCCAATGAATTATACCTCCATAAAAATGTAACACAAATTATATCAGGAATTATATCACGAATTATATAAAAATAAAACAAGCCAACTAAATAAAAAAGGAGATGCTATGACACGAACAGAGATAGAAAAAGCCTTATATAAATTCAGTCCGGCAATAACCATGAATCTGACAGAAATTGCAAAAGCAAGAAAAAAAAGCAGAGATTGGGCAAGTGCTCTTATGTCAGATTATGTCCTTGCAGAAGCAGAAGGAAGAGCAAAGGAATATTACAAAGAAGATATAGCAGATGCTCTCTATAAAAGACAGGGAGGTGCGAGATGAAAATAAAATCAGGGATATCGGCAATATGCATTATAGCTATAGTGTTAGTACTTAATGGCATCGCTACAGCGATAGAGTTTCCAGGGATTAACGATAAAACGGAAATAAAAGAACCGGTTACGGTAGCAGAGCTAGAGAACAAAGATCACATCGAGCAGATGTCAAGAAAGTATGGATTGGATTCGAGAATTGTAAAAGCACTAATTGAAGAGGAGAGTGGATGGTGCGAATCAGCAGAGGGAGACAACGGAAACTCTGTCGGACTTATGCAAATTCAGGAGCGCTGGCACAAGGAAAGGATGAAGAGGCTCGGAGTAACGGATTTATATGATCCCGAACAAAATATCACGCTCGGCTGCGACATACTATCGGAATTAGTCAACAAATACGGAAACTACAGGGATGCATTGAGTGTTTACAATTCAGGAAACACCGTGGAAGGGCGAGAATATGCAGATAGGATACTTAGCAATGCAAGAAATTAATTTAACCCACATCGAACCGAAGACAATGAGAAAAATCAGACGATTGATGCGAAAAGAAAAGGGAAAGACTAAGATTTCAAAAAAAGCAATAAAAAATAATTTCAGTATAAACATTATCTATGATTTCAAAAGCTCAAAGTCAATGTATTCAAAATAAGGCTTAAATTGGTCATAGAGACTGTTGATATCAAAAATATGAGATGCAAAATCATAGGTTTCCTCATCAATAAATTCATATGTATGGGAATTATTAATGATTTGTTTAGCAAGACAGATAGATATAACCATAACTTCAAATTCTTCAAACGGAATTTTCTTGACATTGTTCTTAAGCATATGAATTGCGTTCTCAGCACAATCCAAATAATATTCTTCGACTTCATAGTCAACATTATCAAAATAAATGTTAAGCATGAGGTCGAGAGTAAAAAGAAGTGTGGAAACATTCGATTCAGTAAGTTTATATGAGCATTTAATTTTTTTCATAATTAATCTCCAATCATATTAATGATATTACAGATATTTTATAACAATGAAATCAAAAAGCAAATATATAAAAGGAAATAAAAAGGAAAAGTGTAATGATAGAAATCCATGGAAATGATCAGCCCATTGAGGTAGCGGCTAAGTTAATTACTGCGACAGTAAAAGTTAAAGCATCAGCATTAGACATATTAATGGCACGTGCAGCAGGAAAAGAAGCTAAAGAGGAAGTCGATGTACTAATCTTTGATAAGCAAGAGCTTAAAGCTATTGCAGAGCATTTACTTATATATGTAAGAGATGAAGATGAAGAATAACAGCTGCCCAGCTTGCGGCAGAGTAAATCCGCGAGAAATGAGACAGTGTCCAAAGTGTGGAGGTATAGCGGTATGCGTACAGTGCTGTGAGAACTGCGATACATACGATGTGGGAACGTTTAGATGCACCTGGCACACGGTTAAGAAAACTATCGTCATCGATGACGAGGTTAAACGCTTAAAGCATAAAATTACATACCTGGAACATGAAGCCAAACGGCAATACAAAAGAAATAAACCGCGAAATGGCAACTTATTGCTAAGCGAAGAAAAAAACTGCGCAGCGGAATTGAATAGGTTAGAGAGTTTAAGAGAACAGGGTTTTAAATACATATAGTTTTAACAAGAAAGGGAAAAAGGAATAGAGCAAGGACGAAAAATGAAGTTTATAGATTTTTTTAGCGGTGTGGGGGGGTTCACGCACGGGATGGAACTTGCAGGACACGAGTGTATAGGACACTGCGAGTTCGACAAGTACGCAGAAGCAAGCTATCGATCCATGCATACTATCACAGAATCGCAAAGAGAATACCTACTCACACTACCACTAAAACAAAGACAAAAGGAGATATTGAAATATGAATACCTCAATGGGGAATGGTACGCAGATGATGTTTGCAGAATTGTTGCAACCGACATGCCAAAAGCAGAGTGTTGGTGCTTTGGCTTCCCATGCCAAGACATCAGCATTGCGGGAAAACAGCGAGGGTTTAAAGGAAACCGCTCAAGCTTGTTTTTTAGAGTTACAAACATTCTTAAACAACTCAAAGAAGAAGATAGACCCAACTATTTATTCATTGAAAATGTACGCAATCTTATTTCAATTAATCGAGGATATGATTTTGCCCGACTTTTCGTTGAGTTGGCCGAGTGCGGGTACAATGCAGAATGGCAAATTCTCAATTCTAAACATCACGGAGTACCGCAAAACCGCGAGCGAATATTCATTATCGGACATTTTGGAAACAGAAGTAAATCAAATATATTTCCTATCGAAAGAGCAAGCGCAAAAAATAGTATTAAACAAATAGGACAATACACACAAAATAGCGACAGGGGCAACCCGTCACCATATAGAGTGTATAGCCGCGATGGAATAAGCCCATGCCTAACAACACATAGTGGGGGGGAAAATAGCCCACATGTAATACAGCCTTTTGGCATTGATAAATCTTGCAACAAGCCCCGCAAAATAGATATTGCAAATTGTATAATCGCTCGCGAGGATAGTGGAGTATCGAATCATAAAGCTAAAGGAACAGCAATTGCAATTCCTGTATTAACACCCGACAGGACAATCAAAAAACAGAATGGAAGAAGATTCAAAGAAAATGGAGAACCCTCATTCACATTAACCACACAGGACAGACACGGAGTAGCAATTGATTTAAAAGCATTGTCAAGCAAAACAAGAGGGCAACCTTTTAGATATGGACATACAGCATGCTTAGATCACAACTGTTATCAAGGTGTAATCGTAGAAGTAACTGAAGGCTGCAACGTATGGGCAATATGGAGCGAAAAATATAATTGTTACATGGCCGTTAGAAAACTAACACCGAAAGAATGCTTTAGGCTTCAAGGATGGGAAGATAAATATTTTGAACGTGCAGAGCAATTTAACTCAAACAGCCAACTATATAAGCAAGCGGGAAACGGGGTTACAGTCAATGTAATAAAGCACATAGCAGAGAGGATGTAAATATGAAAGAAAGAGAAACCTTAAACGAATTCAAGCCAGGCGATTTATTTATATATCGAAATGGCGACAGATACGAAATAGGAAAGGTAAAGGGAATCAAGGATGACACACATTGTTGGTATCACGAAGGCGAAACTGCAGCATCGACTTCCGTCGATGTAATGCACAAAATCATGAATGATTTTTGCATAAAGAAAACGAGCCTTGGTGGTGTGGCAGAAGAGGTTAAATAATGAAATGTGGAGTATGCGGAAAGCAAATAAACGAGTATGGCAAGTACGGTGTAGTTATAGCAGGTAAAGTACATTATATATGCGTTTGGTGCTATCAGAATGTGCAGAATACACACGAGATAGTGAGGCAGATAGAAAGAGAGACAGAAACATGATGCCAAAATTCAGAGCATGGGATAAAGTTAGCAGACGTATGATAGTAGACGAGCAAGAATTTATTCCACTAATAGTTACAAATAAAGGAGTGTTTAGACTATCACCACAATATAAAGAAAATCTGTATGAAAAAATTTGTCTTAATCGATTTGAAATAATGCAATCAACAGGAATGAAAGACAAAACCGGAACGGAAATATATGAGGGGGATATAGTTAAAGCTGTTGCATTTTTAAAATGGATTGGCATTGTTAAGTACGACAACGAAAAGGCAGCATTTATGTTAGATGGGGTTAATGACACACATACACGAGACAACTATGTATACATGAGCCAGTTTGACGACGATTTTGAGATTTTAGGAAACATATACGAAAACCCTGAGTTAATGGAGGTGTAGCAATGAGATTGATAGATGCAGATAGGTTGATGACTGTAATAAAACCACATAAAGATAGTGTGTTTTTTCAATATGAAATTTTAGATTTTATCAAAGAACAACCAACTATAAAGCAGTGGCATAAACTCACATTTAGACCCTTGACTGACGAAGAAAAAGAGGAGTATGCGAATCAAGAGTGGACATATATGATTGATGGACTGCCCGATTTAGGAGAAGATGTGATTGTTACAAATGGGACAAATGCATGGGTAGACAGCTTTGATATAGACGATTTCGTGTACCTATCGGGAACGGATAACGACATTGATGGAGTTATAGCATGGATGGAAATACCATCATACAAGGAGGAACAATAATGGCACTAAAAATAACAATGGTGATTTGTGCAACACTGGTTATACTTACGCTTATTAGCGAAAAGGGAAAAGGCGGTAAGTAATGAGGGATAAGAAAGAGGGAATCCGATGCGCTCTGTGTGGAAAGAAACTTAGTCATAACAACGCATTTTATACAGACATGGGTGAAGAGGAAATCACTGTATGCTTCGGATGTTATCTAAAAATCAAAAAGCAAAACAACATTCTAAAGGAGGCTAATCGTGAGAGTAGTAATTGATGACAAATGGAGCGTTTATCAAAGAGGTGAAAAGGTCTATGCAAGTAGACAGAAACCTAAGATGATAAACGTCATTGGAACATCCGGTCACAAGTTAGCTGAAGAGGAGCTTGTGTGCATGCTTGAGAGATTTTTGATAATGAAAAACATAAAATTGGAGAGGTAAGTCCAAAATGGAGCTCAAAAAATTAGTAGATGAGACATTAAAGATATTTGAAATACATTCTGTCGAAGAACTTGGCGACGCACTTTTGAAAGAAATTTCAAATCGTGACAAAATGGAGGAATTTGAAAAAGCTGTAAATAACAATCTATCTGTGGATTGGCTAAGGGCAATTTATCAATACTATGCAGCAGACAGAAAAGATAAGAAACAAGACTTTACTCCGGATTGTTTAGCTAAGTTGATGGGCGCGTTAGTTGGCCAGGCAGAATATGTATATGATTTATGCGCCGGAAGTGGCGCTTTAACTATCCAAAAATGGTGTCAAAATCAAAATCAAAAGTTTGTGCTTTATGAAATAGACGAAAACGTCATACCATATCTATTATATAACCTTTGTTTGCGAAACATAGATGCCGAGGTCTTGCATGCAGATGTATTACAAAATGAAATTTACAAGAAATGGAAAATAGTAAAAGGAGAAAAATATGGGAAGTGTATTAGTCTCGAATCCACCGTATAACATGAAATGGACGCCGCCATCATTGTCGAATTTCGACAAGCGCTTCATGGGAATAGGAGTTCCTCCGAAAAATAACGCAAATTACGCATTCATATTATCAGGATTTGCAATTTCGGATAAACAATGTTTCTTACTACCGTCAAGTGTACTTAACCCCAAAGGGGCAGAGGCTGATATTTTGAAAAATCTAATAGAAGCAAACGTTGTAGAAGCAGTGATCTCATTACCAGATAGCATGTTTGCGTCAACATCAATTGCAACTGTTATTTTGTTATTAAATAAGCATAAGAGCACACAAAAAATCATATTTGTGGATTTGCGAAAACAGTACGAAGAAATTGAAAGGGAACAAAACGGGCAATTTGGTGGCAATAGCCATACAAACCGTACATACAAAAAAATATTTAAGTCATTAAGTGATGACGTTATTGCGAGATGCGTAGATGTTGTTAGAAACAAATCCTCTGAGGATAGATTTTGCAAAACAATAGATTTAGATGTTGTTAGGGAAAATAACTATGTATTACAAATTAGCAAGTATATAGATTTTACTGACTGTGAAGTTAGACATAGAAATTTTAAGGAAATCGCAGAAGACTATAATCGTATAATTGCTCGGAAAAATGCAGTTAAAATAACGATAAATGAGACGCTTGCAAAAACATTAGGATTGTATGAGGCTTTTTCTCACAAGAATATCGATGTGTCAGAAAGCTTTGCAGCAGCAGATTGTAAAGTTGAAAAGGAAGATTTTATATCGTTCACAAAATCTGCGGTACTCAAGATTGAATGTAAAACTAATCTTGCGGGTTTTCCTGAAATAATAAGTATTTTTTTTACAATGTGGCGGCAGAACATGATGATGTACAACAACGAAGAAAATCGCATTTTAGCAGAATTTAGAGATGCGCTGTTAAATGAGCTAATGTCCGGGAACCTTTTGCTACAGGATACGCTGAGATACGAAAAATTTTAGATAAATAATAAAAAGCTACATTATATACGGTAATTTGATGAGCTCGGGTGAAGAGCATTCCGAGCTTGTAATGAATAGTAACAAGTGAAGCATTATGTTAAGAGAAAAGAAATACAAGTGTGGAGATTTTTTAGAAGTAGAAATCTTCAAGGCAAATAATCACTGCAAAAAATATAAGAGAAGAAAAAAGGTACAGGAGAGTACTCCGGCACAAAGAAATTTAAACAGTAAAAAATCTAAAAGACATTTTATAAGATTGGTGCACTTAAATTTCACAAACAAAGATTTGTATGTAGATCTAACTTACAGCCAGGAAAATCTACCAAGCAATCGTGAAGAGGTTATCAGAGACGTTAAAAATTATATCGCAAGACTAAAGAGAGCCAGGAAGAAAATAGGGATAAAAGAAAGTCTTAAATATATCTATGTGATTTCAAACTTGGACACTGACGGCAACAAAGTCAGGTATCATGTGCATATGATTATATCAAGCATGGATAGAGATGTGGCCGAACAAACATGGAAGAAAGGCTATGCGAATACAGACAGGTTGCAGTACAACGAATACGGAGTTGAGGGCAAAAGCTTATACATGGCAAGACAGGCAGCAGGCGAAAGAGCCTGGGGCTCGTCAATCAATCTCAAAAAAGTCACGGCCGAGATTAAGGATGACAGAAGAGAACTTACAAACAAAAAGCTTGAGGATATGGATAGATGTCCCGAAGATAGATTTTTATTCGAGAAGCTATATCCAGGATGGACATTTACACAATGCATCATTGAACGTGAAAACGAAAAGGGCGAAGGCAGTAGAAGATTTTTACTGAAATTTAGAAAACATGAAGGAGGGAGTCTGTAGCTTAGTAATCTAAGCTTACTTTAAGTGCGATGAAAGAATATCAAAGAAAAAGAAATAATAAATATCATTTGCCACACGAAGCATACAACGCTACGATATGGACAATAAGAGATTACGAAAGACTGAAAGAAAGTGCGCAGGCTATACTTGACGAGTCTCCACCGCCGCCTGACGGACAACCAAAAGGCGGAGCATCCAAAGGAGCAATAGAAATCAAGGCTCTGAAGAGGGATGTGTATTTAACAAAGATTAACGCAATCGAAAAAGGCCTTGAAAAGATTCCTAGAGAATATAGACAGGGAATATGGGATAACATTGTTTCGTACAAACGCTATCCTGATGATGCGGCAAAATCCACTTATGGAATCTATAAAGCGCGCTTTGTATTTTTCGTAGCGGAAAACCTAAAAATAATTTAAAAAGAAAAGTTCGGAACATAGGGGAAAATAAGCGTGGTAAAATGATAGTGTGAAAGAATACCGGACAACATCTTTCATGAGTTTTCTCTTTTCAAATGTTAAAGCTATACAAAGATACCTTGATTCACAGTCGAGGTATCTTTGCATATTAGGAGAAAAATGAAAAAGTATTCAAAAGCGGCAAAGCGCTTTTATGACAGTGCTGCATGGAAGTCATGCAGAGAGTCATATATAGCAAAACGAATAAGCATTGACGGAGGACTATGTGAGCACTGCAAAGAAAGATTAGGTTTTATTGTCGATCACATAGAAGAGATTGACGAGGTAAAGCTTAATGATCCAAACATAACACTTAATCATAAGAATTTGCAGTACTTATGCAACAAGTGTCATAACCGAAAGACTTTTGACAAAGAAAATAGAGGAGTGAGATTTGATGAAAAAGGAAATCCAATTTTCTTTGAGAAAAAATAACACTCCCCCCATAAAAAAATAAAAAGCAAATGGAAAGTCGAGCCGACGCCAAGCTTTATAAAACACACGCGACGCGCACACACTACCCCCACCCCAAAGAGAAAGGAGGAAAACTTTGATGGACTTTGAAAGAGAAAAAAGGATAAAAAAAGAGATAACAAGATTTAAGAAATTTATTAAAAACTTAAATCAAGAAGAGCAGCAGATGTGCATGCATATGATAGACGAATTAGGCTTTATGAAAGTGACCCTTGAAGACCTAAAAGAAGAAGTCAACAATGGCGGAGTCATTACAGAAATGCCACAAGGTGAGTACTCTATAATGCGCGAAAATCCAGCGCTTAAGTCATATAACACAATGATCCAAAGATTCAACGCTACGCTAAAGCAATTGGATGAATTTATAAATAAAAACAATCCTAAGGAAGCTGGAGAGGTTGACCTCTTAGGTCAATTTATTCAAAAGCGATGATAAGCTATCCGGATGATTACAATCCGCTTGTTGAATATTGGAATTGGATCAAAAAGCACCCTGATAAGGTTAGTCAAAAAGTTAAAATCCAGGTTAAAAAACTTGTAAAAGATATAACAAAAAAGGGCAGTAAAGTATATTTTAATAGCAAAAAAAGCAATCATGCAATATGTTTTATAGAGAATTTTTGCAGAAATATAAAAGGAAAATCGGCAGGAGAACTCGTTGTTTTAGATCTATGGGAAAAAGCTTTTATAGCATCAATCTTTGGAATTTGTTATAAGGACACAAACCTCAGAAGAACTAAAAGGGCGGTACTTATTATAGCGAAAAAGAATGGTAAGTCATTACTTGCTTCAGCGATTGGGTTGTATATGCTAATTGCTGATAATGAAGGTGGCCCGGAATGCTATTCTGTTGCAACGAAAAAAGACCAGGCAAAAATCGTTTGGGAAGTTGCAAAGAAGATGATTAAAAAAGATAGTTATCTTAAAAAATACACAAGAAACCTTGTGGGTGAGATTGTTACGGATTTCAATGACGGTAAATTCAAGCCGCTTGCATCTGATTCTGATACGCTCGATGGATTTGATGTACATTTTGTCGATATGGACGAAATACATCAGTGGAAGAACGGCAGGGCCTTATACGACATAATGTATAAGGGCATGGATAACAGGCTTGAACCTCTTGCACTTATTACATCTACAGCCGGCACAATCCGCGAAGATCTATACGATGAAATTTATGAAGAGGGAAGCAACATATTGCTGCAGGAATCATTTGTTGACGAACGCAGTATTTTTTTTATATACGAACTCGATAAAAAAGAAGAGTGGAAAGATTTTAAGAATCTAATTAAAGCAAATCCAGGACTCGGCACAATACGAAATAAAAAAGCGCTAAAAGACGAATGGGATAAAACCGTTGCAAATCCGAGGATGTACCTAAAAGCGTTTTTAACAAAGAATTGCAATATAAGAGAAACCGATTCTGCGAGCTGGTTGAGTTTAGATGACATCACAAATCCAGCAACATTCGATATTAAAGAGTTGAAGCCAAAGTATGTGATAGGCGGATATGATTTATCAAGTACAACAGACCTAACATGTTTGTCATACACATTCCAAATCAAAAATGATGAGACAATCTATGTATATCAACAGTATTTTATTGCTGAAGAGGTTGCAGAACGAAAAATATACGAAGATAAAGTACCGTATGACATTTGGCGAGACCAAGGCCTTGTTACATATTGCCCAGGAAACAAAATAGATCAGGATTTTGTTGCTGAATGGGACAGGCAATTTGCAAAAGAAATTGGATTCATTCCAATTTGGAATGGGTTTGACATATGGGGAGCTGATATAGTTATGAAACGAACTCGTGAGAAATATGGAGAGGCAGCGGTTGAAGAGGTTAGACAAATATTCAAAGTTCTTTCAAATCCAATGAAAGAGCTTGAAGCAGATCTAAGAGCAAGACGAATCAATTATAATAACAATCCGATTCTTAGATGGTGCCTTGGAAACACGACGGTGCAGCATGACAACAAGGGAAACATTCAGCCAAAGAAAGGCTATTCGAGTTTAAAGCGAATAGATGGAGCTGCAAGCTTGCTGGATTCATATGTTGTATTAAAGCGTCACTATGATGATTATAGAAATCTGATTTAGAAAGGAATACGATGGGATTTTTAAATAAATGGTTTGGGGAAAAAGGCGATAAAACGGAAAGTTTAATCCGTGATTATTTTAAAATGATCAATGGGTATACACCAAGCTTTTCCAGCTTCGAAGGCTCTGTATATGAGATGGATCTTACTCGGTCGGCCATACACACAATAGCCACGCATACATCAAAATTAAATATGGAAGTCAAAGGCAGCGCTAACACAAATCTCGGACGAAGACTGCAGACAAAAGCAAACGAAATCCAGGACACATCAAAATATTTATATCGCCTTGCCACAATTTTGCAAGTGACGAATAATGCGCTAATCATCCCAACTTATAACGAGATTACGCAAAACATAAATGGGTTTTATCCGTTGTTGGCTGATGACGGAAAGGTTGTAGAATACAAAAATGAGCTTTATCTCGTATATACATTCTTGGGAAAACGACACGCAAAGCCTATTTCGGAAATAGGAATCATGAATCAATTTCAGTTTAAAGATGAATTGTTTGGTGGCTCAAATCACTCCATGAAACCGACGTTGAATTTGTTGCATTATCAAAATCAAGGAATGATAGAGGCTATCAAAAGTGGAGCGTCCATTCGGTTTATGGCACAGCTAATGAACATAATAAACGATGATGACATGGAAGCTGAGCGAAATAAGTTTGCAAAGCAAAACCTTGCTAACAATCCTACAGGAGTCATGCTATTTGACTCAAAGTATAAAGAGGTCAAGCAGGTTACATCAAATCCGGTGATGATTGACGACAAGCAGATGCAGCAGATAAAGGAGAACGTGTACGCGCATTTTGGAGTTAATGATAAGATTCTGCAAAACTCGTTTAACTCTGAAGAATGGGCAGCTTTCTATGAAGGAAAAATAGAACCATTCGCAATACAGGCAAGCTTGGTTCATTCGAATTTGGCATTTACCGAAAGAGAGCTCGCAAATGATAATTTTATAATGCTAACCGCAAATAGATTGCAGTATCTGTCACCAGCTGAAAAGCTATCCACGGTTACACAACTATTTGACCGTGGATTTATAACGCATAATCAAGGTCGTGAAATATACAATATGTCGCCAATCGATGGTGGCGATAAATACTATATACGCAAAGAATATTCGGAAACAACAAAGCTAGATGCAGATGTAAAAGAGGAGGAGTAGAGAATGATTCCAAAAGAAAAACTTGAAAGTAGACAGTTTAGACAAACGATAGAAATCAGAGCAAAAGAAGCAGAGAGTGAAAATTATATCGTGACAGGCTATGCAATGAAATTTGAACCCTATGTATTATTTGAATCTGAAGAGGGAAAAGTTTTTGAAGAATTTCCGAAAGGATGCTTTGAGAATACCGATATGAGCGATGTTATCATGCTATATGATCATCAAGGCAGAGTATTTGCGAGGACATCAAACAATACATTAAAGGTGGAGCTTGACGATACTGGAATGCTAATAGAAGCAGATCTATCAAGCAACGCAGAATCAAAGCAACTTTATGATGATATAAAAAGCGGATTAATAACAAAGATGAGCTGGAGTTTTGCTGTGGGGAAATACAGATTCGAAGAGGACTCACAGACAATAGTGCATGAATCAGTAAGAAAGGTATACGATGTATCAGCAGTTGGAATACCAGCGAACGATGATACTTCTATAAATGCTCGAAATTTTGTTAACGGAGTGATTGACGAAGTTCAAGCGGAGAGACTTGAAGAGCGCAAAAGAAAATTAAAGTTAAGATTAGAAATCGAAAAAGCAATGGAGGATTAAGATGAAACTAAGTGAGATCATAAAGAGATTGGCTGAGATTGCAGAGGAGCTTACTAAGCTAAAAGCAAGACTTGAAGAGGAAGATGTTGATGTTGATGATGTTGAGGAGAAGTCTAACAAACTCATAGAAGAGCGCGATGGACTTTTAGCGCAGAAAAAGGAGCTTGAGGGAAAGGCTGAAAAAAGACAGTCGCTGCTTGACAAGATTGCAAGCGGTCAGGTCGGAACTGTCATTAGGGATAATGGCGACAGATCAGGAGCAAATAGCAACGATAAGCTTTACAGGAGCGCATGGCTAAAGAACTTGCAGGGCAAGGAAATGACTGCAGAGGAGAGGGCAACATACACGCACACAACGGAAAGCTCAGGAGCCCTGATTCCTACGGAGACAGCAAATAAGATATATAGTACATTAGGTCAGATGCATCCAATCGTGGCAGACGTTAAGAGGATAAGCTCCGGCGGTATCTTTAGAATGGTGCGCCATATTGCAATAGTTGCAGGCGATGCCAAGGTCGTTGCAGAAGGTACAGCAAATGACGATGAGCAGAATACATTTGTAGAGGTGCTTCTCGCAGGAAAGAAAATTTCAAAGCACATCGTTATTTCACACGAACTCATGAGCATGTCGATTGATGCATTCGAAACTTATATCACCGACGAGCTTGCAAAGCGCATCGAAAAGGCAATGGCCGATTCCATTATTGCGACAATCAAAGATGCGACAAATAACGACAACGGCAAAGGCAAAGGACTACACAAGGACAATCTTGTTAAATCTACAAAGGGGCTTGGAATTGATACAGTTCTCGAAGCACTCAGCAAGCTGAATGAGGTTGGCACTACATACGTGTATGCAAATAGAGCTGACATATACGGAGCAATCGCAATGCTTGCAAACAAGAATCAGACGGTTAACTTCGTAACAGATATGTCCGAAGCTGTAAAGGGCAACCTCCTGGGCAATGGAATCAAGCAGGAAGATTCTCTCGCAAAGGGCGAAATTCTTATTCTTGATCCAGCACAGTTCCTCTGGAACGATGTAGCACCACTTGAAATTCTGAGAGATAGAGAAGTAAAGACCGGAAACTGGACTGTAGCGGCACACGTTGTCGGAGACGGAGCACTCGAAAATCAAAAGGCTGGAGCCCTAATCACATTCACAGGAACTCCAAGCATATAGGAGGTAAACGATGAAGATTATAGTTACAAAAAAGTTTTTAGACATATCTCTTGATAGAGAGGTTGAAGTAGGCGAAATTCTCGAAATTTCGCCGGAACGCTATGAGGAAATGCAGATAAATGCTGCGGTGTTGGACGATGTTTATTTCAAAGCAATCGACACAACTCATACAACGAATGAAGTGCTAACTGCAGCAGATGCTGCTGATGAATCAGAAGACGAAACCACTGACACAGTTGCAGAGAAAGGCGCTGATGCAGTTGCTGAAGAGCCAGAGAAGAAAGCAAAGGGAAGAGGCAAGAAGTCGTCAAAGTAAGGAGCTGTGATGTTAGATAAAGCAAAAACGGATTTAAGGATTCATCATGATAAATTAAATTCGGATATAGAAGCAAACATTGAGGCTTGCAAACTTGACATGGATCGAGTCGGCATAGATACAACAAAGATGGATGCACTGATGGAAAAGGCGATTAAGCTTTATTTGAGATGGCAATACAATTTTGAAAATCAAGCCGATCGTTATTGCAGCGCATATAATCACTTGCGAAATGCTTTGAGTTTAAGCAAAAAATATAAAAAGGGGCAATAAAATGTTTAGCGAAATCATCAAACTGTTAAAGACAAAAGAAACTATAAACGAATACGGTGACGTTGAAATCGTGCGTGATAGCAAAGAAGTACTTGGCAGAGTTGATAGAATATATTTTAGCGAATCACTCGAAGCGATGGCGCAAGGGTTTAAAAGGCAAATCCGAATTAGACTTGCTGATTACTACGACTACGAAGATGAGGAATACCTCGAATATAATGGCAAAGTTTGGCAAATTGCAAATGTACAAATCATTGGTAAAGAGGTAGAGCTTAACTGCGTGGGAGGAATAGATCATGCAAAAGCCTAATGCCGGGATGAGAATTACAAAGAAGGACGGGTTAACATTTGAATCAAATGTTGACACCGTCCTTTATACATTGGAAGAACTCATTCATGCGGCAAATCGTGACGTTGGCAAATACGTGTCAAAACAAACAGCAAATGCGATTTTCGAAAGCTATAAACCCAATTTTGTAAGAGGCAGACGAATAGCAGCGAGAAAAAATAAGTTTAAAAAGACATATGCCAACAAATCGGTGCAGTATTGGGCTCGTAAAAAAGAACTTGACGTGCAAGTAGGATATAAACATCCGTCATGGATGATGCAACAGGAACTTGGAGAATACAATTATCCGCGATTGGGATTGCTTAGGACCACAGTGGCAAAAAGCATACCGGAAATCAACCGCATACAATCACAGTATGTCAAAAAAATGAATGACAAAAAGCCGGATATTCCGAACGGCAAGGATGAAGGAGATGGCGAATGATAAGAGAGCTGAAGAGGCTTATAAAAAAGCAAATTGATCCAATATCACCATTAGCACTCGATGTAATGCCACAGGCTAACGTCTTTCCGCATGTTGTCATGCATATAACCATGGACATGGTCAAAGAGGGCTTACACAACATAGTTGTAGACTTTGATGTATGGGATAAAGGAAGTTCGACAAAAAACATTGATGAAATCGCAGAAAAAATAGAATCAAAGCTTGATAGATTGCACTTGACCGAGAAGGGAATTAGCGCAGCAATTTATCACGTATCGACAAACAATGTAATTGATACAGATTCAAGCATTAGACGTAAAACTTGTACGTTTGAGATACAAGTTAGAAAGGGATAGAAATGGACGCAAATAAGATTATAAACGGCTTAAATGCTAATACTATACAGCACCTCGTTTTTGATGCAGGTGCATTTTTTAAAAACTTTGACGTAAAGACCGACACGTTTGAAACGGCTGTTACAGGAGGAAAGCTCATTGGAGCAACAAAGGGTGGCGGAAGCTTTAAAGCCGTTCCAGGTTTTAGAACAATTGAACTTGATGGAATGAGAGGGGCAACAAAAGGTACAAAGATTCTCGAGTCGTGGAGCGTTACCATGGGTGCAAAGATTGCTGAGATAACACCGGAAGTTCTCACGGCAGCACTTGGAGCAGCTGCTGATGTAGAAACAATTGGAACAGGGCAGAAACCAACAAACTACAAAAAAATTACAGGGAAAAACTCAATCGCTCTTAAAGATTACATCGACAATATCACGTGGGTTGGAACAATCAGCGGCTCAAGTGATCCGGTTATCATTCAGGTGTTTAACGCGCTGAATGAAAAGGGAGTCGAACTATCATTTGAGGACAAGGGAGAGCTCACAATTGAAACGGAATTTGTTGGACACTATGACATGAAGACAAAGGATGTTCCATTTGTGATTTACTATCCAAAACTAACGGAGGCAATCTAATGAGGAAGTTGAAATTTCAAGATGTTGGAAAAGCATCGAAAATCATAAGAAAACTCAATCTAAGAGTAGATAAAGAAATGGCAGCGAACACTGATGCTGAAACAATGGGTGCATCGCTCATGCTGAAGCTCGCAGAAAACTTTAGCGTCGTAACTGAAGAGGTTGCTGAATTTATGTCAGGGCTGCTCGAAGATGAAGGAATTACAAAAGAAAACTACATGAATAGAGATTTATCTGATGTAATCGAAGATTTTCAGCGCTTGAAAGAGGATGAAGGGTTTGCTGCTTTTTTTTCTACAGTCGAGAAGTTGACTACGCAAAACAATTAGATGTGATTATGCATGAGTACTCCAATCTGGAGTACTTTTTTGCGTTAGACTTCCTCGATGCAGCAGAAATTATAAAAGCAATGAACGAAAGACGTATGGACGATTATCTATTTGAACGCTGGATACCTTATCAAGATCAGATGAGTTTTGACGATTTTAAATCACAGACTGTAAAAAACAAGGAATCAAGAATCGACAATAGAAGTGCAAAAGAAATATTGCGGTCGGTTAAGAAAATCATTGATTCTACGCACGGAGGATTTTAATGGAATTATTTAAGCTTTTCGGCAGTATCATGGTCGACAATAAAAAAGCAAATGAAAGCATTTCAGAAACAGATAGCAGGGCATCAAAACTTGTACATGGTTTTAAAAAAGGCATAAAAACTGCTGCAGTAATGGGTACTGCCTTGACTGGTATGGCGGTAGCTGGAGGAACGGCGCTATTTGGAATGGCAAATAAAGCGGCAGCATCAGGGGATCGTGTTGATAAGCTAAGTCAAAAAATAGGCATGAGCCGAAAAGGATTCCAGGAATGGGACTATATACTAAGCCAAAATGGAATGAGCATAGAGTCGCTTCAAGGTGGCATGAAAAAGCTTAACAACACTATAGATGACGCGATTGGTGGAAGTAAAACAGCAGTTAATGCGTTCGGCAGAATCGGAATATCGGTCGATGATCTAAAGGGCAAGTCTCCGGAGCAAGTTTTCGAAATGACAGTAAAAGCATTGCAAGGAATGCCGGATGGCGCAGAGAAGGCAGCACTTGCAAATGAGCTCCTTGGTCGCTCAGGAAGTGAGCTAATGCCACTTTTAAATGGCAGCTCAAAATCAGTTGACGAGCTAAAAGCAAAGGCAAAAGAACTTGGGATTGTACTGAGTGATGATTCTATAGACGCGTCTGTAAAATTCACAGATACGTTGGACAGCTTAAAGCGTTCGCTTGGCGCTGTAGTCACAAAGGTTGGCGTGGCGGTTATGCCAATCATGCAAAAGGCGGCTGACTGGGTGATCGCTAACATGCCAACAATACAAATGGTTATGGGAACGGTGTTTAAATACATCGGTCAATTTGTAAGTGCGGCAGTGGATGTTTTTCAAACGTACTTCTTACCGGTTCTTCAATTTATCTTTAACTGGATAAGAGATAATTGGCCGCAAATTTCAAACTTTATAGGCACAGTGTTTAATCTTATAAAGGACATCATTCATCAAGCAACAGAGGCAATCAAAGTGATTTGGGATTTATTTGGTGAGCACATAATGGCAGCAGTCGAACTTGTTTGGGGTATCATCAAAGAAGTCATTACAAATTTACTAAATATCATCCGCGGCATAATTTTAGCGGTAACAAGTCTGATAAAAGGTGATTGGTCGGGTGTCTGGGAAGGCATTAAAATGATATTCGCTGCTGTATGGGATAATATAAAGACGATAGTAAGTACAGCAATCGGACTTGTAAAGCAAATTATTTTAATAGCCCTACAAGCAATTGGAGCACTGTTCAGTTCCATTTGGAATGGCATTTTGAACTTAATCTCAAATATTTGGGATGGAATCATCAATAAGATAAAGAGTGTATTAAATTCGATTAAGAGTGTAATAACAGGGATATTTAGCGAAATCAAGGGAGTTGTGTCTAATGTCTGGAATGGCATCAAGGACACTATATCAAACGCTATTTCGGGCGCATTTAATGTTGTATCAAATATCATCGGAAGAATAAAAGGACTGTTTAATTTTAAATTTCAGTGGCCACACATTCCGTTGCCACACTTTAGCATTTCAGGAAGCCCTAATCCGCTAAAATGGCTCACACAAGGAGTACCAAAATTACATGTGAGCTGGTATGCAAAAGGTGCTATATTTGATAAGCCTACAATTTTTGATACCATGAACGGCCTTAAAGGCGTGGGCGAAGCAGGACCTGAAGCAGTAGCGCCAATTTCGAAACTACAAGACTATGTATCACAGGCGGTGTCAAGCAATTTGGCAGAAACGGAACTTATAATGAGCAAGATTTTATCATTGCTTGAAAGGTATATACCAGGCATAGCTGCTGAATCCGGACATGCAATAGTGCTCGATGACGGAACGCTTGTAGGAAAAATCACTCCGGCGATTGCAAGAGATTTAGCAAATCTTGAAAAACTGGGAATGAGGGGAATATAAATGCGAGATTATATCTTATTTGAAAAACTAAATCCTGAAGGAACGGTTAAAGAATCGATATCAACAAAGGATATGCTGATGTTGACCAAATGGCATTTGACACCAGGTGAACCGGTCGAAAGATATGTGACTGTACCATTCCGAAATGGCGCATTAGATCTCACAGAAAGTCTCACAGGTAGTGTCACATACGGAATGGGAAATTGCGAACTCTCGTTTAAAGCAATTAAAAACTTTGAAGAGGATAGAGCAAAAATCAATCTGCTGATTGGTAAGTTAAACGGAAAACGCTGTAAGGTAACTCTTCCGGATGAGACGATTATAGTCATGAGACCAATTATAAGTTATCGCAGTGATGGTATAGCCTGGGACATTGAGATGAAAGGGAAATGCAATGTATAAAATAATCCTTGATGGAAGCATCATAATTGAAGATATACTAAGTGCATCAGCATCACTTGAAGTCAACAAGGTTGGCACCGTAAAATTCCAAATAGCTGTGACAAATCCAGCATACAAACTATTCAAGAAGCTAAAATCAGAGATTAGCGTTCTCGATTCGCACGATGAAATAATCTTTGATGGAAGAGTTTTGAATATAAGTGAGGATTTTTATAACAACAGGACGATTCTATGCGAGTCGTCCTTTTCTTATCTAAATGATTCGGTAGCACTTGTATATGAGCATAAAGGAACGTTAAACGAGTACATCAGAAAGCTTTTAGACTTTCACAACGCACAAGTTGAGGATAATAGAAAAATACATCCTGGAACAATAACAGTTGAAGATCCTAATAACTATGTTAATTATAGCGATATGAATGCGCCAAGCATTATGGAGCTTATAAATAACAAAGTAATAAAAAAATATGGCGGATACATGCTCATCAGAAAGCAAGCCGGAAAGAATTATCTTGATTACCTTGCAGAAATCCCTTACCGCATGCAGCAAGAAATAAAGCTTGGTGTCAATTTAATGGACCTGGCCAAGGAAAGCACAGGCGGAGAAATATACACAGTTGTTTATCCGACGGGTGCGCGAAAGCAGACAGCAGCTGAAGAGGGAGCAAATCCTCAAAGTGAAGAGGGTCCACCAATCACGATTGAATCTGTAAATGACGGTTCTCCGTTTGTGGAAAGCAAAGAAGCCATAGCAAAATTCGGCCGTATTGTTAAGCATATAAGCTATGACAATGTAACTGAGCCTATGAATCTGAAAAATAAGGCGATAAAAGACCTTGGACAAGGCGTACTCGACTTAGAATCAATTAGCATAAAGGCTGTAGATACAAGTGTTTTAGGAGATATAGACAGCTTTAAACTCTTGAAATGGGTTAAAGTTGAGAGCTCTATACATGGAGTTGCTCAACACTATCTAATCGAAAAGATATCTTTAGATTTTTTACATCCTGAAAACAACGCAATCACAATCGGGGGCATGCGAGAACGACTCTCAGAAGTGCTGGAATCAAAATATGAAGAAAAGATAAAGCCGATTGCAAATGCGTCAGAAGAAGCAAAAAGGCAAGTAGGCGAGCTTGAACAAAAGGCAAAATCACTTATTGAACAAACGAAATCATCAATAATAGGGATGGTGAGCAATACATATGTTTCAAAAAGCGAAAACGAGAAAGTCGTAGAAGCTCTATCAACAAGAGTTGAGCAAACAGCTACAGCTTTGCAAATAAACTTCAATTCGTTTAAGCAAGAACTAGACGGACTCGCTGAAGGTACTGCTGCAAAGTTTTCGGATATATCGGAGTACATAAGATTTGAGCATGGCGAAATCGAACTCGGTAAAAGAGGCAATCGTTTTAAACTTAAATTAGGACGCGAAAAAGTAGCGTTTTACGACTCAGGGGCAGAGGTTGCATACTTGAGCAACAATAGACTTTATGTGACAGATGGAGAGTTTATAAACTCTTTGATTTTGGGAAAGTTTGCTTTTTTGCCACGCAAAAATGGAAATATTTCTTTCGTAAAGGTGGTGGGCTAAATGAAATATTGGACAAGTATTACATTTTCGCAAGGGCAACAAGACGTTGCAAATAATCGAACATATCTTACGGTGTATTTATCAATGCATGGTGAATACTATGCAGAGCATACGAACGCGTTTGGCACACTAACGATTGATGGAGTCAATTATCCATTCTCTGGACATTACAGAGTAAATGGAAGCTCACAGGTAATACATAGCGTTGGGGTTTGGATTCCGCACAACTCTGATGGTACAAAAACTGTATATGCATCGGCAAGTTTTAACACTAGAGTCGTTGGTACACTTACAGCGTCAAATTCGGCAACGCTAACAACTATACCACGTGCATCGTCTCCGACAACATCAAAATCTACGGTGACATTTGGAGAATCGTTTGACATCTATACTCATAGAAAATCAACTGCATTTACACACGACATCTATGTGGGTGTTAATAATGACATTAACTCATTAATAAAAATAGCTGATAAAATCCCAACCGACACGACTTGGACACTACCAGTTGCTTGGAAAAATAAGTTTCCTGATTCAAGTGTAAAATTACTGGTACGAGTTCATACATTTAACGGCAGTACATCACTTGGATACATAGATGCTCCGCTTATAACTGTAAGACCGACTCCTGATATGCTTCCAGAATGCGAAATATCTGTAGCAGACGAAACCGAGAATTTTGCGAAATATGGCGGCTTTGTGCAAGGTCAGTCAAAAGTAAAAATCACACTCAACAACACATTTAAGTACAATGCGCATTTAAGGTCGCAGTCTATAACTGTAGATGGTACAACTTATAACACTGGCACACGAATTGTAGATGCTACTAATCAGCTATTAAAAATCACGAGCAAGGTTATTGACAGCCGGAGCGGTGAGACAGTAAAAAATAACACGCTGGAGATAATGCCGTGGCATCAACCAATCATTGATACAGTCAGAATAGAAAGATGCAAGGCTGATGGAACTGATGACGGCAATGGTGACTACATCAATGTGAGCTATGACGTAATCATTTCGAGACTTAACAATAAAAATCTCAAAAGCTTAGTTATAAAATTAAGCAAACAAGAAGCAACTGGTGAAACAAGTTACAGCATACCGATTTCAGATTACGAAACAAGCGGAAATACTATAATTGAATGCTCAAGCGATTATGCGTGGAACATAGAGATAAAACTTAAAGATGCGTTTGCTGAATCTGTTTACACACAGCTCATTGGAACCGGATTTACGCTGATAGATTTTCATAACTCAGGCAGAGGAATGGCAATTGGAAAGGTTTCGGAACAAGCAAATTTATTCGATGTAAACTTACAGACTAAATTTAGACAAGGAATCAAGATTGGTGACATTGACTACACAATATCACAATCAGAGTATGAAATATTGGCACAACTAATAGGAGAGTAAAAATGGAAATAACAAAGAGACAAGACGGATATGGCATTAGTGGGATGAACGCATATGGCAGGTTCGTTGAAACAGATCTCACAGGACTGGAAACAATTGAAGAGGCTGAGCAGCTTCTGCTCAATCAAAAATCGAAAGAAGAAATCGAAAAAGAAAGAATTGAGCATGACAAGGAATTTTTGCTTGATGAATTTGTGAAAGGGAAAAAGGATGATGAACTATTGCAGCATCCAAACCTTTTCCCGAAACTGAATCACGGCTTAAAGATCAAGAAAGGCAAGATATATAATTATATCAACGAGCTATTCAGGGCGAAAGAGGACTTTGTTTATGACGTGCAGCAAAGTCCACTGCTTGAGCCATCGAAATGGCAAAAACTTGGAGAACCGGCACTAAGCGAGTATGAAAAGCTTTATAAGGCGGCGAAACCGTGGTCGAGAGATGAGAGCTACGATAAAGGCACATGTGTAATTTGGTATAGCAAGCTTTATCGTGCAAAAGAACGAATCACAACAGAGCAAGAACCAGGACGAAGCGACAAATGGGAGCTGATCAAGAAATGAGATTGTTTAATTTGTTATATAAAATAATTCAAAAGCTCCGAAACCCACTGGAACCAAAAAGCGAAGTGTATTGGGATACAGGGACGTGGACATGTCCGGCAGATGGGTTTATTTTATTAAAATCTGTATGTGCATCAGAATCTAAATATGTATTGATTTATATTGTAGATCAAACGGGGACTGTAGTAGCATCACTGTATGGTGGAATAACAGGTGGAACATATACAACAATGTTCCCGGTCGCAAAGGGGCACCGCTATAAAACATCCTATGCAAAAGGTTATCTCAGCATAAATGCATTTTATGTTAAATTAGGTGTTTAAGTGGAAATACTTACAACTGACACTAGTCATTCAAAATACACTAAATTAATACGACAAAAAGGACGAAAATAACTTCGCCTTTTAATTTTTTTCAAGGAGTTAAGCATGGAAAGAGCAATTATAATCGCGGTTTTCGCAAGCACGGGATTATGGAGTTTTATAAGCATGATTGTGCAGAGATACATGGAGCGTAAGAGTGACTATGCGATGATGATGCGTGGATTGGGTCACGACAGAATCTGTAGCTTGGGAGAGTTTTATATCAAGCGTGGATATATCACTCGTGACGAATACGAGAACTTAGTGGATTATCTGTACATCCCATATAAGGGACTAAAAGGCAATGGGACGGCGGAGAAAATTATCAACGAGGTTAAGCAGCTCCCTCTCACAGATAGCAAAATCAAATAATTGTCAACCGGGTGGTGAGAGCCACCTTTTTAATTTGTTTCAGGAGGTACAAAAATGAAGAACAGAAATTGGAAAGATTGGGGAAAAAAAGCGGGCATTAGAGCGGTAAAGACAATGGCAGAGGCAGCACTTGGTGTTATAGGTACCGCAACCTTTACAGGCGAAGTTCGTTGGGGACAAGTAATAAGTGCAGCAGTATTGGCTGGAATCATAACACTACTTGTAAATGCCAAAGGTATGCCAGAACTTGATGAGGAAGTTAAGGACTTCAATGACATAAACATAAAGTAGGAGGAATCAAAATGAAAGGAATTGATGTATCAAGCCACAATGGTGGAATAGATTATAATCAAGTAAAAGCAAGCGGAATTGATTTTGTAATGATTCGCGCGGGGTATGGATATGGATATGAAGATGAAAGATTTGCACAGAATGTAGAAAGAGCAAAAGCAGCAGGGCTGCACATAGGCGCGTATTGGTTTATTTATGCTCTGAACGAAGAACAGGCGAAAGCAAATGCGGATGTATTTGTTGGACTGCTCGAAAGATATAAAGGTGCGTTTGATATGCCAGTTGCATGCGACTTCGAGTATGATTCAGAGCGCTATATGCGTGATAGTGGAGTGACTCCAACTAGAGCACTAAACACCGCTATCATTGATGCATTTTGCAAAAGAATGGAAGCGTATGGCTACTATGTATCAAACTACCTCAATCCCGACTACATACAGTCAAGGGTCAACTTCAGTGATGTAAGTAAGTATGATCTATGGCTGGCTCAGTGGGGAACAAGTGAATCAAGCTACGAATGTGGTATGTGGCAGTATAGTTCTGATGGCAGTGTTGCTGGGGTATCAGGACGCGTGGATGTCAATGTTGCTAACATCGACTATCCGTCTTTGATTAAGTCGAACGGTTTTAATCACACAAACCTATCAGATACTGCACCAGCTCCACAGATTACACCGACTACAAATCCAAGTGATACATTTGCGGTGGGCGACAAGGTTGTCGTGACAAATCCTATCGATGTCAACGGCACAGGACTTGCCGTAAGTGGCGAGTATGAGGTAATCGAGGTGTCAAATGCAAATCGCATCGTTATCGGCAGAGGTGGGGTTGTAACAGCAGCAATGCCGCCAAGCCATATCAAAAGGACAAGCGAAGGTTCAGCAGGTTTAACCGCTACAGAGGTAGCACATCAAATTTGGTATGGCTATGGTCAAGATTGGGGAACTGGTAGCGACCGAGTAAGAAGAGTGGTAGCTGCAGGTATAGACTACAACGAGGTACAGGCGGAGCTTGCAAAGTATTATAATTAAATATTTAAATTAACTCATCTGCCAAGTGTAGAATGAGATAACGGAATCGCTCACGCTCTTAGCGAGCGGTTCTTGTTTCAAGAGGGCGCTTGCCCTCTTTTTTTATTGAAAAAAATAAAAAAAGTTTATAAAAAAGTGTTGACAAAATACGCAATGCGTGTTATTATATATACATAAGGAAGGAGGAAACATTGATGAAACAAAAAAAGAAAAACCAGAAACTGAAAGAGTTTGCAATCAACACAGCTTCTGGTATCATCTCTGGAGTAGTAAGTGGATTAATCACTTGGTTACTCACCCGGTAAGGAAAGCCCCTCGGGGCTCCTTACCATAAATATAACATATAAAATCATCAATGTAAATAAAATGAAGATTTATCTAATAGTCGCAGTTGTAGTAGCAGTTACAGTAACGGGAATTTTAAATAGGAGAAAGTAGCTTGAATATAAGGGAAATAAGAGCGCTCGCCAATTTATCACAGGTCAACTTCGGAAAGAAGTACAATATTCCATTAAGGACAATTCAAGATTGGGAGGCAGGAAAGCGCAAACCACCTATATATGTGGTAGAACTGCTCGAATTCAAGGTGAGATATGATTTTATACAAAATTAACTAATACACACCGAAAGGCACACCGCATAGTACAAATACTGAATTTTAGCCATTCTTTCTCGCATTCGTAACGCGCAGGTCAGCGGTTCGATCCCGCTCGGGAGCTCCAGAAGAA
>ERZ773267.397-NODE-397-length-29933-cov-15.476136_pt1 | contig 29933 bp, 36 predicted proteins | sample MGYA00511959_ERZ773267 | MGnify/ENA primary metagenome ERZ773267 (study PRJEB29015, sample SAMEA2738165) | human oral metagenome | biome: human oral; feature: human-associated habitat; material: saliva | place: China | collected 2240 ... | reverse complement strand
TTGTTGTCTTTTCTTCTTCATCACTATATTCTATTTCATCTTCCATATTTTCATCTATTATATTTTCTGCATTTCCTGTAAGGTTTGCAAAATCTATTGAATTAAATGTAACAACATTTTTAAGCTTATCATATATCTTAGTGATTGGATGTCCTGATATATATATTCCTATCATTTCTTTTTCATCAAGTAATTTTTCTTTTTCTGACATATCTTTAACATCTATATATAGGTGGTCTACTTCATCTTTTTTATCATCATCTTCTTCAAACATTTCAAACATACTTGTTTGGTCTTTCATAACACTTGTATTTGATTTTGTAAAATATTCTATAATATCTTCATATGATTCTAGTAATTTTTTTCTATTATTTTCAAGTTCATCAAATGCTCCTGCTCTTATCAAAGATTCTATTGATTTTTTATTTACTCCCAGTTTTGATACACGTTTTATAAAATCGGTAAAGTTTATATATTCACCATTTTGTATTCTTTCATTTACAACTATCTTTGCTGAAGCTCCAACATTTTTTACACTTCCGAAGTCCAAAACGAATAATGTTTTTTCCTTTTTCTACAGAGAATTTTATAAAACTTTTGTTAATACTTGGTTTTAGTACTTCAACACCTTGTTTTTTAGCATCTTCTATATATATAGGAACTTTATCTAGATTTCCCAAATAACTATTCATTGTTGCAGCTAAAAACTCTTCTAAATAATATGTTTTTAAATATGCTGTCTTATATGATAATACTGCATATGCCGCTGCATGTGACTTATTAAATGCATATTTAGCAAATTCTGCCATTTCATCAAATATTATATTTGCAGATTTTGCATCTATACCATTTCTAACACATCCTGGAACTTTAACTTCTCCATCTTCAACAAGTCCATTTATAAATATTTCTCTTTCTTTTTCCATTATATCAAGCTTTTTCTTACCCATCGCTCTTCTAACTAAGTCTGCTCTTCCGAAGAGAATATCCTGCAAGTTTTCTAACAATTTCCATAACCTGTTCTTGATATACCATACACCCATATGTAACACTTAAAATACTTTCTAATGCTTTATGTGTATATACATTATGTCCCGGATTTCTTTTTCCTTTAATATATCTAGGTATTTGGTCCATTGGTCCTGGACGATATAATGAAACACCTGCTATTATATCTTCTAAATTATCAGGTTTTAGTTCTTTCATAAACTTAATCATACCTGCAGATTCAAACTGGAATATTCCCATTGTATTTCCACTTTGCCAGAGTTCATAAACCTTTTTATCGTTAAAGTCTTTATCATATGTTATATCAATACCTCTTGTTTTTTTAACAATATCTTCACACTCCCTTATAACAGTAAGGGTTCTAAGTCCTAAGAAATCCATCTTAAGAAGTCCTAATTCTTCTAATGTTGTCATTGTATATTGTGTTACAACATTATTATCATTTAAATATAGTGGTACATATGTATTTACCGGGTCTTTTGTTATAACTACACCGGCATGCATGTGTTGATGCATTTCTTGGCATTCCTTCTAACTTTTTAGCATTATCGATTAGATTTTTAACTTCTTCATCATTATCATATTCTTCTTTTAGTTCTTTACTTTCTTCCAATGCAGTTTCTATTGTTATCTTATTCTTCATTGGTATCATCTTAGCTATCTTATCTACCTTTGCATATGGCATATTAAGAACTCTTCCTACATCTCTTATAACCATTCTTGCAGACATTGTACCAAATGTTATAATCTGTGCTACATGATCTTTTCCATATTTTCTTTCAACATATCTTATAACCTCTTCTCTTCTTTCATTACAAAAGTCTATATCAAAGTCAGGCATGCTTATTCTATCTGGATTTAAGAATCTTTCGAAAAGTAGTCCATATTTTATAGGGTCAATATCTGTTATATCTAGTGCATATGCAACAATTGAGCCTGCTCCAGAACCTCTTCCGTGGTCCTACTGGTATTTTTTGTGATTTTGCATATGTTATAAAATCCCATACTATAAGGAAATAGTCTGTATATCCCATCTTAATAATTACATCTAACTCATATTTTATCCTATCTACTATTTCATTGTTTTCTACATAGTTTTCACCATATTTTTTAACAATACCTTCATATGTTTTTTGTTTTAAATATTCTTCATGTTTTTCACCATTTGGTGTGTCAAAATTAGGTAACTTTGTATTCCCAAATTCAAATTCAAAATTACATTTTTCTGCTATTTTAACTGTATTTTCTAATGCTTCTGGGAAATTTGCAAATTCTTTTTTTATTTCTTCTGGTGATTTAATATATAATGTATCAACATCTATTTTCATTCTGTCTTCATCATCTATTTTTTTACCAGTTTGGATACAAATTAATATATCTTGTGCTTCTACATCCTCTCTACATGTATAGTGAACATCATTTGTTACAACAAGTGGTATATTAAGTTCTTTTGAGAGTTTAACAATCTTTTGATTTACTATTTTTTGTTCTTCAATACCATTTGCCTGTATTTCTAAATAATAATCATCTCCAAAAACATCTCTATACCATTTAGCAACTTCTTTTCCTTTTTCATAATCTTCAATTATATTTCTTGCAAGCTCACCTGCTAAACATCCAGATAAACATATTAATCCTTCTGAATGTTCTTTTAATATTTCTCTATCTATTCTCGGCTTATAATACATACCTTCTGTATTTGCTATAGACACCAATTTTATAATATTCTTGTATCCAATTTCATTTTTAGCTAAAAGTCCTAAATGATATCTTGTATCATCAATTCCTGGTTCCTTATCTTGCATTCTTCTTTTGGCCATATATATTTCTACCCCTATTATAGGTTTTACACCTTCTTTTTTACATGCCTTGTAAAAATCTACAGCTCCAAACATATTACCATGGTCTGTTAATGCAACTGCATCCATTCCTAAACTTTTAACTATTTTTGGTATTTCTTTAATCCTGTTTACACCATCTAACAAACTATATTCACTATGTAAGTGTAAATGTACAAATTCCCCCATATCATCCTCTAATATTCCACATTGTATAACATAAGTCCATTTCCGTGGAACAGTCTTTCCGTGCTTTTGTTCTGTCTTTTGCTTCTAACACTTCTTTCATTTCTTCTGGTCTTCTCTTTCCGAAGTCCTATTTCTAAAAGTGTCCCAACTATTATTCTTACCATATTATACAAAAATCCATTTCCTGTAATTTGTATAATAATCCTATTTTCACATTTTTCTTCAGTATTATTACCATATATATCAACATTTTTTCTCTCAATTGATATATCATATATTGTTCTTACTGTTGTTTTCTTGTTTTCTCCTGAAGATTTAAATGACTTAAAATCATGTTCCCCAATTAAGTATTTAGCTGCTTTCTTCATTTTTTCAACATCAAGCTCTTTTCCCACAAAATATTCCCTATTTTTAGTAAGTGCTGAAATATATTCATTATCATTTAATGTATATACATATGTTTTTTTCTTTGCATTAAATCTACTGTTAAAATCTATATCTATTTCTTCAATTCCTTTTATACAAACATTTTTAGCTCTTGAATTAAAACCAAGCATTATACTTCTTAATTGTATCTTATCATTTTCAGTCTTAAAATTTGCTACTTGATTTAATGCACTTACATTTGCATCTGTTCTTCCGAGACCCGAACAACCTCTATCTCTTCTGAAAGTATTGATGAAAGTACTTTTTCTACTTCACCTTGAACAGTCTTAACTGTTTTACCAGTTTGCTTTTGCCATCCTTTAAATAATAGTCCATCATATTCTAATATTATTTTAATATTTCTCATATATTAAACCTTTAATCTTTCTTCTCCCATGTATACCTTATCAATTATTGCGCCACCTAGACAAACTTCTCCATCATAAAATACTACAGATTGTCCTGGAGTTACTGCTCTTACTTTTTCTGCATATATAACCTCTACAGTATTATTTTCTCCAACAATTACTTTAACTTTTGTATCTGGTTGCCTATATCTAAATTTTGCAGTACATTCAAATTCTTTTCCTAAATCATGTTTTGTAGTATATGAAAAGTCTGTTGCTGTTAATCTATCTGAATATAGTTTTTCATTATGGTATCCTTGGCATACATATAGTATATTTTTTTCTAAATCTTTACCACATACAAACCATGCATCAAATTCTGCATCTTTACTTCCACCAATTCCGAAGTCCATGTCTTTGTCCTATTGTATAATACATAAGTCCATCATGCATTCCTCTTACATTTCCATCTAGGTCAATCATTTTCCCTTTTTTAGCTGGTAAATATCTTGTTAAAAATTCTTTAAAATTCTTTTCACCTATAAAGCAGATACCTGTTGAATCTTTTTTCCTTGCTGTTGAAAGTCCTGCTTCTTCAGCGATCTTTCTAACTTCAGGTTTTTCCATTTCTCCTACTGGAAACAATATATTTTCTATTTGTTCTTGTTTTAACTGACTTAAAAAATATGTTTGGTCCTTATTCCCATCAAGTCCTCTTAAAAGAAATGTTTCTCCATTTTCCTTTTTTATTCTTGCATAATGTCCTGTTGCTACAAAATCTGCTCCAAGTTCTTTTGCATAGTCTAAAAACACCTTAAATTTTATCTCCTTATTACACATTACATCTGGATTTGGTGTTCTTCCTTTTCTGTATTCTGATAAGAAATATTCAAAAACCTTATCCCAATATTCTTTTTCAAAATTAACTGAATAATATGGTATTTCTAATTTTTCACATACTTCTACAACATCTTTGTAGTCTTTTTCTGCTTCACATACACCATTTTCATCTTTTTCTTCCCAGTTTTTCATAAAAACACCAATTACATTATATCCTTGTTTTTTAAGCAAGTATGCTGATACTGATGAATCAACACCTCCACTCATTCCTACTACTACTGTCTTTCTTTCCATATTCTTCTCCATATACGATTATTATTAATCTTTCCCTTTTATTTATTATTAGTTCTTTTTTCCTCTATTTTTTCTAAACTTTCTACAATTCTGTCTATATCTTCAAAAGTATTATATCCACCAATGCCTATTCTAATACTATGTTTTGCTCTTTCTTCATCATATATTTTTTCTATTACCTTGCTATGTAATATATTTCCAGATGAACAAGCACTTCCTCCTGATATATATATACCATTTGCATCTAATATAGTTATTGCACTTTGTATATCAATATTTTTTAAATATATGTTTACAATTTCATCTAAATATTCATCTTCTTTTAGACCATCATTACAATTAATTTCATATTCTAGATTCGATTTCTTTAACTTAATCTCTAAATATTTTCTTAAATCTCTAACTTTTGAATGTATATCATTTTCTATAATATCTTCTAATATTCTTCCAGCTACTATTATTGCTAAAGAATCTACAGTCCCTGATTTCATACCACTTTCTTGATTACCACCTAAAAGTATTGGAATCATCTTCTTATCTCTTGCATATATTATTCCAGAACTATTAAGTCCTCCTATCTTATGAAATGATACTGTTATATAGTCTAACTTCATTTCTTCTATATCTATTTTCTTCTTACCAAATACCTGAACACAGTCACTATGGAATAATATCTTATCCTCTGAATCCTTTAATTCCAAATTATTATATTGTGATATTATTTCTCCTATTTTTCTAATATTATTCATAACTCCTGTTTCATTATTTGCTGCCATTATGCTTACAAGTACTGTTTTTGAAGATAATTTTTTCTTTAAATCTTCTATATCTACTCTTCCATATTTATCAGTCTCAACATATATAATATTAAATCCAGATTCTTTTAATCTTTCTAAGCTTGAAAGTACTGATTCATGTTCCATATTACTTGTTAATATATCAAAACTTTCTCCATTTGTTATTCTAGAAGAATACTTATTAAATATATAGTTAAATACCATATTATTTCCTTCTGTTCCACCAGATACAAAAAATATATCTTCATAATTACAATTAATGTATTCTGCTATTTGTCTTCTTACCTTTTCTATTTTTCCCTTAATAGTTTTCCCCATTGTATGGTTACTATGTGGATTAGCATCTATTTCTTCTAACTCTCCTATAACCTCTTTTATTATCTTCCAATTCTTTAAATATGTTGATGCACTATCTAAATATACCTTCTTCAAAACATTTCCTTCCTTATCTTTTAGCATAATTTCACTTATGTATTTTATCATATCTAGAGATATAAAAAAAGAGACACTATTTTCAAGTATCTCTTACGTAAGTTAGGTGGGACAGCCCTCCCCACATCTCTTGACATTGAGCCTAAAAAACTAACTAAGTATATATTTTATCTAATTCTATCTTCTGTTTTATCAATCGGTTCAACATTTGTTGTTTCAATTTGTTTTTTATAATCATTTTCAACATATTCCACATATTCCTGTGGATCCATATCTAATGTTTTATATTTTCTTAAAAGTGCTAAAAATCTAGAATCATTTACCATTTTAGGATCAATAAATTCTATAAATTCGTCTAGATCAGCCAAATTATTTTTCGCAAAAGGTATCTGCTCATCAGCTTCTTTAACCGTTTTATCTCGAGCACCATTATTTAAAGCATTTCGTACCAATTTATTCATTTGTATATTTGGAATATTGGGACTTTGTACTTTTACATTTAATTCGCTTGATAATCTATTAAAAAAATTTATTTGGCTATCATCAAGCTCAACTGATTTTCTCGAAAAAATTTCTGCTATTTGAGATTGATATTCATCTAATAATGTTGGATGTATGCTAAATAATTCTTTTACTTTAAAGTATTGAATTTGTTTTTGTGAAAGTAAACTCTCTAAATATAACATTGGATCACTTTGAATAATTGCTCCATATAGTCTTTCTATTTTTTCTTTTTCAGTTATTGGTTCAATACTATAGCTTGGGCTTTCTAGTTTTTCTGACTGCTTATCTGATGCTCTCTGCAATAATACTTGTTTATCTCGCATAATTTCAGAGTATGTTTTAAAATTCCCATCTTTCCAGATTAACTTTAGCATAGGATATTGTTCAACCAATTGTGGAGAAATTGTATTTTTTAAATTTTTATCCAACATTATTGCTCTATCTACTTTTTGACCATCTTCAAGTACATACTCTCCTAATATTAATCCATATTCCGATAATTCGTCAAATGGATTATCTGTTATTTTTTCCTTAAATGCAAACTCAGTATTTTTTAAATCTTCTTGATGTTCACTAAAATATTGAGATACTAAGTTTTTGCTTATTCCTATTGCATATAGATTTGCGTCTATTTCCATTAATGAATTTATATGATTTTTTAGATAATTTACATTTTGCATAACAAGGTAATCTTTTAAAATAAAAATACTATTAGGGTCAAAATTAAGCATATCATCTGCTTTCTCAATACTAAATGATTTGAATTGCATAGCATGTCTATTTTCATGTAAACAAAGTTCCATTACATCTACAAAGTTATTACTTTGTTCTCTCATTATGACATTTAATTGATATGAAATTTTTTTATCTACTGGATTATAGTAAGCAGGTATCAAAAAATTGGGTGCTTTAACATTTCCTCCAATTTCAGCAGGTGTATTCATTTTATTAATCAGATTAGCATATCGATGATAAAATAAAATCATAAATATTTGTTCAGATTGGTATTGTTCATTATATACATTTTTTATATGTATCCCATTTTGTGTTTTTACCTCTACTTGTTTAACATTTTGCTTTTGACTTTCAGAATAATGTTTAGAAATTTTTTTTGCAATTGTCATAAAATGTGCAAAATTATCATTATTCATTGATTCACTTGCTAATCTTTGATATTCTTCCTTTATATTCATTTTTTATTCTTCCTTTTTTCTAAATAGATTTTTTATATATGCAATAAGTTTCTTAAAAAAATTGTTTTCTTTAACTTCAATTGGTAAATTATTATTTTCTACTACATTGAAGCTATTGCTTTCTCTAGCTTTAAATATATCATTAAGATTATATTTATTTTTTATTTCTTCTTGATATTTATATTCATTTTGTTTTAGTATAACATTTAATTTTTTCTTTTGAGTTTCTGTGGCAAAATAGTCTCTAAACAATACAATTATAATGCTATTTGCTTCAATAGAAATGTTTTGCTTTTCTAAAGGTATATCAGGATTTATTCTAAATTTGTATGAAGTATCTTTATTAGCTTCAAAAAATTTTATTCTTTCTGTATCAATTTTATTATATTCATTTTGTGGCAAATATTTTAATATTTCTAATACCTCTGTATATGCCTTTGCGTATTTATCATTTGTCATTTTTTATTTCAAACCTCACAATTTTTATTTTTTTATTATAATATTTTTCAAATTCCATTTTTAGTAGATCCAACTCTTTCAATTATGCCTTTTTCTTTTAGGATTTTAATATTATATGATATGCCATCTCTTGTTAAATCAAGTATTTTAGTCATTTCTACTTGTGTAATAGCCGGATTTTTCTTAATTAAATTTATTATTTTTTCTTGTGTAGTCTTTTGTGTAGTTTCTTGATTAGATGTTACAATCATTCCATCTACAGCTTCATTTATAACTTTAAGCATAAATTCAATAAACTCATTTGAATTTCCTGCATTATTACAATTTCGAATTGCTGTATAATATTCTTCTTGATGTTTTCTTATTATACTTTCTATTGGAATATATTTAAACAAGTCTTTCCAATGTGCAAGTATTGCTGTTTGCCATAATCTTGCTGTTCTTCCATTTCCATATGAAAAAGGGTGTATAAATACAAATTCATAATGAAATATAGAAGATAAAATCAAAGGATTAACATTTTCTTTAACTTCATTCATCCCTCTAAATAAGTTATCCATTAATTCTGGAACCATTCTATGAGGTGGAGCCATAAATATTTGAACATCCCCATCATAAACAGCTTCTCCATGATTTCTAAATTTTCCACTATCATCTTCAATAGCAAAAGTTAGTATTCCTTGTATCTTTTTTAAATCATCTACAAAATACGGATTCATATTGTCAATTTCTTCATAAGCTTTATATGCATTTTTTACCTCTTGAATATCTTTTTGTTCTCCTATAACTGCTTTTCCATTTATTACTACTTCAACTTGGAACAATGATAATTGATTATTTTCAATAGCTAAAGATGAATGTATCGACTGTATTCTTGTTTTCCTTCTTAATTCTGGAAATCTATTTAAACTTTCAAAATAATTTGCTTCTCCTATTTTTTCCATTATGCTTGTTGCTAAATTTAACATTTTATCTGTTATTGTATATGGTGGTAATTTATTTCCATTTAAAACCTCCAATTCCCATATGTATTATAACACAAACATATTCATTATAATACTATCTATTATTTATTTTCTACTAACAGTAAATTTAAAATATAATTGCAGGTTTTTAGCCTTAAACTGCAATAAGTTATATAAGAATTAAGCTTATAGTATAGTAAGCAATTATAACAAACAATATATCCCTTAAAATAGCCTTAATATATGTATAAAGACCATATTGGTACTTAAATTTGATTAATATTAAATTATATAATAATCCATTTCTAGAATAAGTTAATCTGCAATAAGTCCTAGAAACTGCAATAACCATATTTTATTATACATGCTCTATAAACAATGTTTTGAGGCTTTTTTTATACTTTTTATACACTAAATGCAGGTAATATTAGCTAAAACCTGCATTTACTCTAAGAATCTATTTTTTTTACAAAAAACCTGCAATAAGTCATTAAATTTGCATATTTTATTAATCCCTTAAAGAATTGTGCAAAAAATAAGGAAAATATATACAGCTAATTTATTGATATTCAACACTTTCAGCAGGTTTTTACCTTTCCAACTGTCAAACTCAGGAATATTTCAATAATGCTTATTTTTAATACTACTCGTAGTATAATATAAGTGTAGTGAGGAAGTGTTTACAGAAAGGCGCTAACTATGAGAGGCAAACTAGTAACTAAATTATCATTTAAGATTCTATATTTAGAAAAAAACGAAATTCTATAAATAAAAAAATTAGAGCATATAAAAATACTCTAAAAGAAATAAAGGCGAAAGGAGAAAATAACTAAAAAATAACTTTCTCCCTCACTATAATTTTATTATAAAAAAGGAGAATTGTAAAGATGAGAATTAATTTGCATTTAAAGTGCAACACTATTCTATAATAAAATATCAAAGCGATTACTTTTATTTTTTTATCATTTTATCCCCCAACTAAAAGTATAGAGCCAAAATATTTAATAGATAATATATACAAAAGTGATAATAAAAGTGATAACTAGATAACAAATAAAATGATATTTTTCAACTTTTTTAAACTCTCTAATCCCTTGATATATAAAGAAAAGCTAGTAATATAAGTACTTTTACATTACTAGCTTTTTATTATTTCTTGGTGCAGTTGGCCGGAATCGAACCGGCACGAGGTTTAACCCTCGCAGGATTTTAAGTCCTGTGCGTCTACCTGTTCCGCCACAACTGCATATTGTTTGGAACATCCATTAATATGGTGGGCAGGGTAGGATTCGAACCTACGTACTCTCACGAGAACAGATTTACAGTCTGCCGCCTTTAACCACTCGACCACCTACCCGAATAAATTAATGGTGCACCCTCAAGGACTCGAACCTTGGACCCACCGGTTATGAGCCGGTTGCTCTGACCAACTGAGCTAAGGGTGCAACCGTACTTTTCAGTACATGAATTATTTTAATATATATACTCCCTTTTGTCAATCTATTTTATATCTTTTTTTCTTTATTTTTAAAAAAGATTGAAATAAATAGAGTATATACATTATTTTTCTTCTAAGTATTCAAATAACACATTATATTCTTTATACTCATCACTTGAATTTACAAGCCCTTTTATAACTCTTTTAGCATTTTCATCTGCAAATTTTAACATATTATTTGCTTCCGCATCTTTTACAGCTTGTTCTTCCATTTTCTTTAAACTTTCATTGTGTTCACTCATATTTATTTTTGTAAAAATACTATCAGAATCTAAATATGATCTAAATGAATCTGTATTTATCTTAGCCTTATATATTTTTGCATGTGGCAATTTTATTTTAACATTTTTTTGTTCTTTTTCTACATCATATGTTATTTTACTAAAATCAACTCCTGCATCTACTTCTATATCATAGCTAAATATCTTTCTTGTTTCTGTAAAAGGTATTTTAAATAAATTAAAAAAATCTATATTTTTCTTATTATCTTTTACAACTGTTAAATATGCCGTTTGTGTTACAAGTTGTCCAACATTTTCAAATCCTAGTTTAGTAGTTTTAGGTGAAGAACTTATATATTTTGTTCCTAAATTTACAGTTATTTGAACTGCTGCTATTACAATAATAATTATAGCTATCCATTTTACTATAGTTATTACTTTATCCATTATCCCTTTGTTTTTCATGATAGTTCCTTTTCTCGATTATTAATAATTAAATTATATATTCACATATGTGGTTTGTCAAACAGTTATATTAGAAAAAAGATCTCAGCTATTGAGATCCTTTTTATTATTTATTAATTATTTTGTTATTTTTTCTACTAAAGCTTTAAATCCTTGTGCATCATTTACAGCCATTTCTGCTAACATTTTTCTGTTAATGTTTATATTAGCTTTCTTTAACCCGTTTATTAATTGACTGTAAGTAACATTGTTTGCTCTTGCTGCTGCATTTATTCTTATTATCCAAAGTTTTCTAAATTCTCTTTTTCTTCTCTTTCTTCCGAAATATGCATAAACTCCTGATTTCATAACAGCTTGTTTAGCTATCTTGTAATTTGTACCTTTTCTTCCGAAATATCCTTTAGCTTGTTTAATTACTTTTTTATGTCTTTTTCTAGTAGTTTTACCTGCTTTTATTCTTGCCATTATTTTCTACCTCCTATTTAATCTTTCCATATGGTAATAGTTTCTTAATTTGTCTTACTCTTGATTTATCAACCATTCCATCTTGTACTCTTGCTGTCTTCTTTTGTCTCTTTGTTTTATTTGCTAATAAGTGTCTTCTATTTGCTTTAGTTCTTTTTAACTTACCTGTTCCTGTGTGAGCATATCTTTTTGCTGCTGCTCTATTTGTTTTTATTTTTGGCATATATTCCTCCTTTAAAAATATACTATTTTTTCTTTGATAATATCATATACATTGATTTTCCTTCTAGTGATGGTTGTTTTGATACATCTGCAATTTCTTCTAATTCTTCTGCGAACTTAACTAATACTTCTTTACCCATATCAGTTTTAACAATTTCTCTTCCTCTAAATCTCATTGTTACTTTAACCCTATTTCCTTTATTTAGAAATTCTCTAGCATTTTTCACTTTAAAATTCATATCATGTGTTGCAATATTAGCAGATAACCTTATTTCCTTAGTCTCTGCCATTTTAGAATTTTTCTTAGACTCTTTTTGTTTTTTAGCTCTTTCAAATGCCATCTTCCCATAATCCATAATTCTTCCTACCGGATTTGTCATATCTGGAGACACTAAAACTAAATCTAATCCCTTAGAATCTGCAATTTCTTGTGCTTTTTCTGTATCCATTACTCCAAGTTGTTCACCATTTTCATCAATAACCTTTAATTTTTTAACCTTAATTTGGTCATTCATTATTTGTCCTTTTATATTTTACCTCCAAAAAAATAGACTTACCAAAAAAAAGAAAGTCCACATAAAATATATAACACATAACTATAACATGTGTTTTACTATTATATTATTAACCTTAGTCCTAACATATTCTTAAGGTGAGATCATTTTCTTCTTTTTCGTAAGTAAATAATACTATATTTCTAGCTAATTGTCAAATATACAAACTAAAATTCAATTCATTCAGCATATGTATATTATTATATTATTTATTATACAATTCTTTGTTAAAATCAAACATTTCATTTTCTATTATAGTATCTAATGAAATCTGTCTATTCAAAAATTGATTTAATCTATTATCATTAGTATAAAAATATTCATTTTTCATATTTGTATTATTTTTTTCCATCCAAGTTTCAATCATTTTATTGCCTTCTTTCAAATCTTATTTATCCCTATTTTTTGATTTAAGCATAACTTATTTGCATTTTTAATCCCTATATTTCTATTTATTTCTTCAAATATATATGTTAAATCTTTATGATATTCAAGGATCATATTATCATCTGGATTTTCTACGATATGTATTAAATAACTTTCTATCGTTGAAAATATATCATCTCTTTTTAATTTTAGCTCATATTTCTTATCTAATATATAATTATATTTTTCATTAAATTCATCTATCATTTTTTTTGAATATTTTTTTGGATTATTCATTGCAAAATAGAATAATTTTTCTGATATTATTTTTCTAATAAATTCCACATAACACATAACTTGTGAATTCTTTACACTTATATGTCTTGCATATACAAAGTTTTCTTTTGATTCATCTATATATATAATTACATTATCATTAATACCTAATATATTACAAACTTCATAATCTGCAAAAATATCTATTATATTTGAATAATGTCCACCATATTCTGGATATCTTCCTTCTTCATCTTCTATATAATATCCATTAGAAAAAATCTTTCCACCTTTTCTATGAATATTTACAATTTTTTCTAATTCTTTATATATCATTATTTTAAACTCTTTTATAATTTGTTCTTTTGAAGACTTTTCATTTAATTCTGTAAGCTTATTATAATTATTTGACACATGGTAATATACTTTTTTTTCATCATAATTATATTGTACATATATTGAATGATATTTTTCTATTTTCTTAAATGCTATAACATTTTCTTGTAAGTTATATATATACTTATCTAACATTGCAATACTATTTTCTTTTCCAACTATATTTTCTAAATGACTAGTTTTATCATACAAATAACTTACAATAATTATCTTAAAAAAACTCTCAATATTAGTTCTTTTAAAAAATCTTGTCAATCTTTTAGTTATATCTATTTTATCAATCATTCTCCCTCCTTATACTTATTAATCATCATAATCTCTATCATAATAATCATCTTCGTCATCACGTTCATCATAATAATTAGAACTATATTCTCCATTATGATATTTTTCTAATGTTGGATTTCCATTAATCGATACATCATATACTAATTCCGGATTATAATCACACATATTTGGATCAACCCAATCATGAGCAGTAGGATCATCCCATGAATATCTATCTTCTGTACAAAATAAGTATGGAACCTTATCTGAATTACACAAACTTGCCATTTCACATATTGAAGATAACCCATCAAAATCTGCAAGAATTATTGAAAACTCTGCATCATTTGCCATCTTTGCTGCAGTTAGAGGTGTTGGACATGCAATTTTACTTACTTCTCCTGCATTATATTTTTCTAATGTCTTCCTAGTATTATATACCTTGTCTTCTACCATATCTCTACTATAGAATCCATTACCACATGCTGCTAAATGGCAATCATATCCTTGCTTTGCTAGTAATGAAACTACTTCTGGCATAAAATCTTGAAGTAACCTATTTGAACTATTTCCATATACCCCTGATGTATCTATAAAAAATTGAATATATCTAGCATCTTTTAAATCATATTTATCTCCCATTATTTTATAACTTTGTTTTTTTAATATATGTTCTAATATTCTTTTCTTATCATATGTTTCACTACCATCTTGTTTATCTATTCCAGCATGTTTTGCTGCTATTTTTTTTATAATTTCAATCATATATTTTTTCAAATATTCATCTTTGTTCTCTTTTTTAGCCAACTCTTCTTGTATTCTTTTTCTTTCAAACATTTCTTTTATCTGTTCTTCTAATTCTTCAGGACTCGTAATTGGCTTTATTTTGGATGGATTTTTACCACTACCTGTAATATAATATTCATCTTTTCTATTATTATTTTTTTCTTCATCACTTATATCATCATTTTCGCCTATTCCACCAGTATTGTTTTTTTGTTTTCCATCTTTATTTCCTTTTTCCGATGTTCCACTATCATTACTATCTTTCTCACCCATTCCTTCTTTATTCTTATCTCCACTTCCTTTTCCTTGCCCTTCTTGACCATTGTTACTTCCATCATGTTTACTAGTTTCTGCATTTTCCTTATTTTCTGACTTTTTACCTTCTTCTACCTTTTTCTCTCTATCACTATTTTCCCCGTATTTCACTGCATTAGGAGAATTTTTTATTTCTTTTGAAGCTTCATCTCCTCCATGTGTTTCTTCTGTGTCCTTACTTGTAGGTTCATGAACTTCTTGTGTTTCTTTTGCATCTTCTGGTGATTCTAAAGATTTATCCTCTTTTTCATACTCCATTTTTTCTTCTTGATCATTATTTTTTACTACTTCTTCTTGTATTTCTTCAATAGTGTAATTTTTTTCTAATTCTTCCTCTTCTTCAAGACTTTTTTCTCCTATATTTCTTTGTTCCTCTATTATTTTTTCTTCTAATTCTCCAAACAACTTATCAATATTAACTTTAAAAATCATAATATTAATTTTCCCTACTCTCTCTTTTTCAGATTTGTCATAATCTTCATCTATTTCATATACTAATTCTCAATTTGCATCATCAACAATTTTCTCATTAACTTCTTGTTCTTCTATTTCTTTTTTTCCTTGCCTAAACTCTTCAAATCTATCTAATGAACCAACACAATGCTGTAATTTCACCTATGCTTGTTTAGATGACATTGCACTAATCAGAATATCCTCTGAAGAAGTAATAATTCCCATACCGCACATCACCTCTCAATCTAAATACTTGCTTTGCCACTCCATAATAAAGCGTGAATCATAGCTTTCTATATCATCATATCCATAATCAGCCTTATATGTACCATCTCCCTCAAGGATATAGCTAAACGATGTCCAAGAATCATTTACTTGTTTACACAGAGTGTGTAATTCCTTACACAAATCTTCAATATTAATAATGGCATCATCATATCGTTCTGTATCCCATGATAACTTAACCAAATCGGAATAATCATCCTCATCTTTATTCAACACAAAGAATTGAAGATGCGTTACATTAGATATTTCAATAAAATACCCGATCACAACTTTTTCCCAACCATTCTCCAACACAGGCAGAACTGCATTTCCAATTTTTTGCATTAAGTTGTTCAATGCTTGCTTATTTTCTCGTATATCTGACATTTTACTTTCCTCCTTCTTGTCCATTGTTACTTCCTTCATATTTATTGGTTTCTTCATTTTCTTCATTCTCATTCTTTTTCCCTTCTTCTACTTTTTTCTCCTATATTTCTTTGTTCTTCAATTACTTTTTTCTTCTATCTCCCTAAACAATTTATCAATATTAACTTTAAAAATCATAATATTAATTTTCCTTACTCTCTCTCTTTTTCATCTTTTTCATAATCTTCATCAACTTCATATTCTTCTACTGTTTCTTCTATTTGGTCTTCTTTTTCTATATCTTCCTTATTTTGTTGACATCTTTCATATTTTTCAATTTCACTTCTTGTACCAGAATCTAAAAAATGTATGTTTTTTCATTTTTTTCTACAACTTTAAATAATCCATTTTTTACTAATCCAAACTTTGTTCCTTGTTTATCTTCAACATTTCCAGCCCACACAATATCTTCATCTGTCATTTTTTCTTTTTCTTTTTCAAATTCAAACCATCCTTCATATCCTGTAAAATCTACTCCTTCTTCCCTTAAAAGTTTCAACTTTTCCAATGTAGGTACAACAACATATAATTTTCTTTCTAATTCTCCATAATTTTCTTCTTCTTCTGAAATAAATTCATATTCTTTACTGTGTTTGTTCAAAAAGTTATTCCATGCCTCAGCATCACATTCATATAAGTCGGTTCTAATTTCTATCTTACATTTTTGTAGATCATTAATATGAACTTCAAAATTTTCATCATCTATTTCTCTCATTTTTTGTAAATCATCAAGTGTATTTATTTCAAGTTCTCCCAGATTTATATATTGTGATAATGCTTGTTCATCTATTTTTTCACCTAAAACTTCTAAATCTTCCAGATATTGTCTCGCCTGTCTTATTGAAAAATCTGGACATTTATCATATACATATCCTAAATAATGATTTTTAGGTAATCCTAATATTTCTAAAAACAATTCCTTTTCTGGTCTTGGAACTTCAACTCTTTTACTTCTATTTAAAAGAGCATCATCAATTTCTCTTTTATCATTTGATGTTATAAATGTGTAAATTGAATGTTCACCTTTTGTGTATGTATCAGTTCCTGTAGTTAACCTACCATTTTCCAAAAAATCTAATAAAAATGAATCTACCTCAGGTCTTGCTTTATCAAGCTCATCTATAACAAGAACTACTGGGCCTTCTTTTGAACTGTTTAAAGCTTGTAACAGTACACCCTCTTTTAATGATTTATCTGGATCTTGTTTAATAACCCCCTCTATATTTACATCATATTGAAAATTTTCTGTTCCCATTCTAGGAAAACATTGAACAAATTTTTCATCTGCTCCAATCATCTTTGCAAAAGTTTCTGCTAAAAAAGTTTTACCTGCACCAGACTTTCCTTGTAGAAGTAATGTTGGAATACTTTTCCTGTTTCTTTTACCTGCTTCATTAAATAATAATACTAATTTTGCTAAATCTTTAGATGCAAAATATCCATGTTCTTTTAATTTCTGTTGTATTTCATCTATTTTTTCTGACATATTCTAACCTCTCATATATTTTATATAATCATATATTATAATATTATAATAATAATATATATTATTATTACAAAAATTTAATCAGTTATTCATTCATTTATTCATCAACTAATTATCTTACAATAACAAATATTTTAATCCCCTTATTTGACAAGAATTACTAACTATGCTATACTTTATTTGTATCGCGGAGTGGAGCAGATGGAAGCTCGTCGGGCTCATAACCCGAAGGTCGCAAGTTCGAGTCTTGCCTCCGCAACCAAATGTTTATGTTTAAAAAGCTTGATAAATCAAGCTTTTTTTATTATTCCATTTTTCTCTAACATTAATTTGACAGTAACTATTTTTTTATAGGTACTCCTCCATTCTTGGCATTAAACCTTTAAAAATACACACCATTATTATTGGTGTGTATTTTACATTATTTATTTATCTACTTTTTATTTACAAAGACAGCATATTTAATAACTTGTCCTTCATATTCATCTAAGTTATATGGTCCATTGTTTGTATTTACCACAGATGTTGGATCATTTATATATACTTCTCCTTTATCTGTAGTATCTCTATATACAACCCAATGTATGTAATCTGGTGCCCACTTTGAATTTTTTACAAGTGCTGCAACTAAATTACCTTTTTCTAAATTTTCAAGCATAACTTTCCTGTCTGTAGTTTCCTCTACTTCTATAGTTCCTTTGCTAAGTTCAAATGCTGCAACTTTCAAAAGTCCTATATCACTTCCATTAGAATTACTATAATTAATATATCTTGTTGCTAATTCTTCTATTGATACATTTTGTTTATTCATTGTACTTAAAATCATTGCACACACAGCTGGACCACATCCATGTGTTGATACTGTCCCTGATCCAAAAGGTAATGTTATACCATTTTGCATCATAAGTGGTACATTCCACTTATTATTTCCTTTAGGAAAACTTGTTTCTTTCTTTTCTCCTAAATACATTTCAGAAAACATAGTACCTTTTCCTGATTTTTCTTTTTCTTCTTTTTCTTTAACCTTTTTTGCTCTTTCGGTTGTTATAGGTGGTGATGCTATAATTGTCATCTTATCAGAATTATCTTTTGCTAAATAAAAGATATTTTTCCCTGTTATATTTTCATTATTTGTATCATTTTTGATTATAATTGTAACCATTAAAACAATTACAAACAATATTATTATCATTTTTGTTATTTTTTTACTCAAATCTTTTAATTTTCCTTTTCTTCTATTCATATTAATAACCTGCCTCTTGTGCTTTTGTAAGAGCTTTTGTCATAAATTCCACAACATAATCTTCCCACTGTTTATCACCACTAGTTCTTTCACAATATGTAGGTCCGAATTGCCCTTACATCATATTTTCCTGTATTATAGTAATATTTTCCTCTTGCAATATTTTGTCCAAATGCATTAAGTGAATCTTGGATACTTGCAAATGTTCTCCAACCACCAGATGCTGTTTTTTGACTAAAATAATTGTTTCCACCTATTTTTAAATTTGTACCTCCGTGTATTTTCTATCATTGTTACTGCAGCTGCAAACATTGCATTAACACCATATTCTTTTTGCATATTTAAAAATGCTTGCGGATCTTGTTCCATGATTGTTTCTTTACCTTGAACCCATCCTGCAAACATACTCTTAAATATATTTGCTGATTCTGGATCATCTGGATCTAACTCATTAAATATTTCTTCTGGTAATTCTCCATCATATGTAGAAGTTCTTGTATCATAATTTTCATCTATTTTTATGTTAAATCCACTAGATTTCATGTTTCTTACAAAATAATCTGCTGGTCTATCTACAATACTTTCATCATTATTATACATTGTAATAGTTATTGCACCTGTTTGACTTGCATCTTTTACTTTACCTATTATAGTACCTTCTTTAACATAATCACCTTGTTTTTCTGGTGCATCTTTTTTTTCTTTTTCTATTTTTTCTACTTTTTCTCTTTCTTCTTTATTAGCAATTTTATTTAAAGCATTTTTACTTATTTGTTCTTTATATTTCCCTTTTTTATCTGATGTTGCTTCTTCAACACCTTCTATTTTTATCTTATATCCTGCAATTATTCCTTTATATTCAGTTTCGTAAAATCTCTTATAACCTTCTGGAACATTTGGTAAATCATCTTCATCTAATGCTTTTATTATAATTTCACCATCTTTTCCTTTTTCAAGTTTACCTGTGACCGGTGATACAACAAATTCATCTTCTTTATATCCCGTACCATATCTAGCTTTTAATTTATTATATACTGGATCATCTTTTATACCTTTACTTGGCTTTGGTCCTGAAGGTGTACTTCCATTTTCTCCAGAATTATTAGATGATGAACCACCACCTGCTCCACTAGTTGCACCTGTTGATGTGTCTATTGTCATATTCATAAGTGAAAATGGTAAATCAATTCCATATTCTTTATATGATTTTTTAAGCTTGTTAAGCATAAATTGTTTTATTTCATTACCTGTTCTCATACGACCACCTTTATCATAAAAGATTGCCTTATTATAACTTGCTTCTTTAGGCATTATACTTGCCATTGGTTTATTTAAATTTTTTGAAAATTTCTTATAACCACCTTCTCCAAGAAAATGTATCATATAGAAATCTAAACCTGTAGGATTACTAATACCTATTTTTTGAAAATATCCTGAATCTCTCGCATTCGCAAATCTTGATGCAACCCAAAGTACTGCTTGTTCATTGTTTTTAGGTTGTGGTGTTGCACTTACACCATATTTTTTCCCCCATTTATATCCGATCTGCCCAGTCTTTTGGACGAATTTGCATTATTCCTGTAACTGTTGTTCCGAGGACCACCAGTTGCATTAGGATTAAAACCACTTTCATTACCTGCAATTGCTGCTAAAAGCCCAGATTCTATGCCTGTCTTTTGTCCTGCTGTTACAATTGCTTGTCTTACTTGCATAAACTTAGACTTACCACTTGCACTTGTTTTTGTATTACTTGGATCTATATCATCACTGCCTCCTGTAACTCCAGAAGAACCTGAGCCACCATTTGATGATGTATCTGTGTTTGGATCTACTGTGCTTGATGTATCGCTATCTTTTTTATCCTTGTTATCTTTCTTATTTTTTCTACGTTTCTGTTCATCTTCTAAAATCTTTATTCTTTTTTCTAAACTTGCTTTTTTAGTTTCATTTGTTTCTTTACTAAGCTCTTGTTTCAAGTTTTTTAATGTTTCTGCTATTTCTTCATCTGTACCTTTTGCTGCTATTCTTATTGTTGATTCTTCTAATAATCTAAGTTGTGTTTCTAAAAGTTTTTTCTTTTGTGTTTCTAATTCTTTTTCTAATTCGTCAATTTTTTTCTTTCTATCTTCTTCATTTAAACTTGAATCTTTTTTAGTTCTATCAATATCTCTTCTTATTTGTTGAATTTGTAATTCTATTCTTTCAACTTCTATTTTCTCATGGGTACTTTCTGTAACACCAAATTCAGCTTTTATAGCTTCTTCTGATAAAATCTTAACACCATATTTATTAATGTCTTTGTTTTTTTCACCAGATGGCCATGTTTCTCCCATTGTTCCATTATATAATGGCCATGTAAGTACCTTTCTTATAGGATCTTTTAAATCTTCTCTCTTATAATATTTTAAATCTACAAGTAATTCTTTTAAATCTTTATATGCATATTTTGAATCTAAATCATCTGATTGTTGTAATAATACTCCTGCTTGAAGCACATTATCTGAAAATGTTATCTTCTTTTTTAATGGATTAGTATTTCCATCCAATTTTTGTAATATATTCTTTGAGTTTTTTTCTCTATCATCATTTATTTGTTTTGCTGTTCCTTCACTTCCATCATATTTATACCAAGCATAATTGTTTATAAGATCTAAAAGTCTTTTATTTGTTATACCTCTTTTACCATCTTGATATTGTTTAAACACATCTTCACTATATGTTTCTTTAAGCTGTATTTTATTTTCTCCAAATATTTCTCCGAAGTTTACCTATTGCTTCTTTTAAATCTGCTGTATTATTTGCTCCTAAAAAACTTCCAATTAATGTTTTTTCTTCATCATCAACATCTTCTGCTGTTATATTTGTAACCTGTTCTGTTCCTCCACTTTGTCTTTGTTTTAAGTCTTCTTTATCTTTTTCTGTTAATGGATCATATGCACTCCAGTCTTTTTCTTGTTGCTTTTCTTTTATGTTCCCATCTTTATCACGTTCAAGCCACAACTCTCCTGTTTTAACAAGATAGTCCGCATCTAAATCAACATATTTATCACCTTTTTTTTGTCTAAAATATACATCTCTATACCAATGATTTTTAACATCTGTAATTAAAGGAACAACTTTACTTATTTCTACACTTTGTTTTCCCTTTCCAAACTTATCTACTACTGTTTTAAGTGCTGAATTCACATCATCTTCTGTATAACCTTTATCTAAAAGTCCATATAATCCATTTCTTTGGAACATATTTCCTTCACCTATTGCCATAGTTCCACCTGCATTAGTTATAGGATTTCCTGAGGCATCAACTGCAACTGATTTATCTTTTATTTCATGTAAATTTCCTGAAGATGATTTATAATATAATGCTTGACTTGTATTTATCGGTGCTTTTAATTCTTCACCACTTGCATTATATAATTTACCATTAAAACCTAAATCTTGTGGTAAAGTTATTTGTAATGTTGCTACCCCTTTTACTTCTTTTAACTCTATAGTTAATTTTGTTTTTTCATATTTTCCGTTTTCATATTTTGTTCCTTTTATAAGTTCTGAAAGCATATCTGGTGCATTTGTAGCTTTATGCATTGTAAGAAGTAAATTAAGTGGTAATCCATATCTACCAATCCATCCTTGAATATCATAAACATAGTTTATATTACTTCTATTATTTCCAAAAAAGTCTTTTGCTTCTGTTCTTAATGTATATGTATCTAAATCTATTTGAGTACGTGGTGCTCTATTTCCCACTTTATCAAAAAAGCTTTTTCTACTTTCATCCACAATATCAATCATCCCTGGAAATTTTGTTGCACCTGAATCTTTTTGTTCTTTCTTTTCTTTATCTTCATCTGATCCAAAGAATGATGTATATGTTTCCCCTATCCAATTAAATATTCCACCTACTGTCCTTCCTATATTTCCCCATATTCCTGGAAATTTATCTATGAAGTATGTATAACCATCAATCCATGTATATAGCATAAGTGGACTATTTTCATAATCTACCATCTTAACATTTCCGAGACTCATCTTCATATATTCCTTCACTTGTAACATATGTGTCATCTTCTGTTATTTCGCCTGCTTTTATTTTTTTATCAACCGTTTCTACTTTATCTTTGTCCTTATCTTTTTTCTTATTTTTCTTTGCTAACTCTGCTTCTGCTTTTACTTGGTCAACCTTTTTATATATAAATCCATCATTATATAAGTTAAATCCCATCCTTCTTATATATGTTGCATTATCCAAAATATGAACCATTTCTTCTCTCTTAAATTTAGACTCATCTCCACCTAGCCAATGAACAACTCCTGTTATTCCAGTTTCAATCCATTCTTTAATTGTTGATAATATAAAAGATGGCATAAATATAATTGCAGATATAAGTCCTATAAGTAATATTACTATTAATATAATCAATGCTATCATCGCAACAGTACCAATCGCAAAAGCTGCACCTCCTGCTGCAGCCGCTCCCCCTGCTGTTGTTCCTGCTGCAGCTACTGCTCCTCCAGAACCTGTTGTAAGTGCTGTTTGTGCAGCTGCTTTAGCTCCCTCTTCTGCCGCTTTTTTTCCAAATTCTTTAGCAACTTTTTGTGCTGCTTTTTTTGCTTGTTTTTTAGCTTCTTCTTTTGCTGCACTTTTTGCTTTATCTACCGCTTTATCCTTAAGCTGTCCTGCCTTCTCACCTAAAATACTTTTTTCATCATCAAATCTTTCTTCATCCATACTTTTTTTACCATATTCCTATTAAATTTATTATTACATCTAAAATCCCTTTATTAGTAAATACTAAATATATAATTATAAGTTGTATTATTATTATTAAAGTTATAGAAATCTTAAATGAATTTTTTTTAGTTTTATGTCTAAAAACTTTCATACCTAAAACTGCACCTATTATACCAAAACATAATGCAAGTGTAAGTAAAAACTTTTCTGATATTCTATTTTTTTCTTTATATGCAAGATATTTATCTACACCATATATAAGAAAAGTTATAATATTTATAATCAATATATATTTTATCATATAACTTCCTTTCTAATCTATCTAATTATATCATAATCCCTTTATTTATAGCTACTTTTATTGTTATTTACTTCTTTTTTGTAACATTTGACTTTTTTTTATAAATATATTAAACTTAAAAAGGATTAAAGGAGGTGAGATTATGCCTGAAATAAAAGTTAACAATGGAAATCTTGAAGATGCAATAAAAAGATTTAAAAGACAATGTGCTAGAAATGGTATCATTCAAGAAATTAAAAAAAGAGAACACTATGAAAAACCTTCTGTAAAAAGAAAGAAAAAATCAGAAGCAGCAAAAAAGAGAAATAGAAAATAATTTATATAATAAGAATTACAAATTAAAGAAAAAAGATCTGGTAATATAATCAATTTAATATTACTAGATCTTTTTATTGTTTTATGGTGCTGATAGTGGGACTCGAACCCACATGATTTCTCGCAGGTTTTTGAGACCTGTGCGTCTACCAATTCCGCCATATCAGCATATTAGTTGTAAAAACTACAACTAACTTATAATATTATTTCATTTATTTTTATATTATTTATTAATTTCATCAATACTAACAGATTGTATATGTGCAATCTTATCCCACTTCTTATTTGGAAATATAAGTGATTTAATATTTATAATAATCCATGATCCCATAAATATTGGATACATTAATATTGCTTTCCACATTGGTTTTAATTTCTTACCTTCTAAAATTATAATTCCTATTGCTGCAAGCATTGGTGTTACAAATGTTGAGAAAATATATTTAATATAATTCATTGCTAAATCTTGTAAAGACATTTCTCCCATTAAATAAAACACTGTGTTTACCCCTAATAACAATAATGTAAGAATCATTATTGGTATACCTAATATATATAAAAATGAGTCAAAATTCATCATTGTCTTTTCTCTAAATACTGCTTTTGCTAGATCTTTTGAATATCCATTTACACATTGAAGATGTCCGAACACTCCATCTTTCCCTTTGTTTCCAGCTTTGTTTAAATGTTAAAGGTTGTTCATCATATACTATTGCATCTTTTGCCCATCCAAGTTTAACACCTTTTGAAATATTTATAAGTGCAAATTCTATATCTTCAGTAAGAGTTTTTGTATTCCAACCTTCATCTATAAGCATATCCCATTTTACCATAAATGCTGTACCATTTATAAGTGGTGATAATCCCATATTATATCTTGCTAAATGATATAATCTATTCATTGTCCAATAAAATATTGCATAACCTCCTGATACCCATGTATCTGTTGGATTTTTTATATCCCTATATCCTTGTACTAAAACTTCACCTTGACAAAGTTTCTTATTCATAACATTTAAAAAATTCTTATCAACAATATTATCAGCATCAAATACTAATAATGCATCATAATCATCTTTTTTAACTTTCATTTTTGATAAAAACCAATTTAATGCATATCCTTTTGTTTTCTTTGTTTCATCAAATCTTTCATATACTATAGCACCATTTTCTCTAGCTATTTTAGCTGTATTGTCTGTACAATTATCTGCTATAACATAAATATCAAAAAGATCTTTATCATAATCCTGCATCTTTAAGCTCTTTATTAAATTACCTATAACTGTTTCTTCATTATTTGCAGGTAATGCTATTATAAATCTATGTTTTTTATCTATAAGTAATGGTTTTTCTTTAAATTTAATTAAGGATGTAACACTTATTATAAATTGGTATACCCAAAATATATTAATAACCCAAATTAAAACTTGTTGAAAAGTGCTTAATCCTTTAACTACTGCGTCTGTCATAATCTTCCCCTATATATTCACTTAAAACATATTATACTAGATTTATTACTTTTTTACAACTTTTAAGACCGTTTCTTTACTTTAAGCTAAAAATATAGTATAATGTATACATAATTCATTAACATTATGTAAAGGAGAATAATATGAATAATACACATGAAAAAATATTAGACTTATATGTTTCTAATATAGATAATGATATAAGATTAAAACAATTAAATCTAGATATCGAACAATTAGAAACTGAAATAAATCAAATGAAAACTGAAATAAATCAAATGGAAACTGAAATAAATCAAATATTAGAAGGAGAAGAATAATGGAAGAATTAGAAGTTTTGATAAAAAAACAAGAAGAAGTAGAAAAAGATATTAATAGTTATGAATCACAAATTAAGGCTCTCTCTTCTAGCATTACCAATTTAAAAGATCAAAAACAAGATTTTCGATATACATATACAGTGTTAAAAGAAGAATATGATAAAGTTAAAGATTCAACAAATGATGCTGATAAGCAAAAAGCACAAGAATTAAGGGATAAAATGGCTGAAACTTCTGTAGAATATAAGAATATATCAAATAATTTAGACTCAGAAACTAAAGAGCTTGATTATATTAAAGAAGTGTTAGATTTTACAAAAACAAAAAATGATAATTTAAAAGAACAAATTGTTAATCATCCTGAAACTAAAGTTGTAGAAACAACTCAATTAGAAAAAGAATTACAACAAAAATTAGACAAAGCAAAAAAACAAAAAAATGAAATTGAAGAAGGATTAAATAAAGAAATTAAATCTATTAAGGATATTGACCATAGCCTTATTGCTATTATAGAAAATAATCCATCATATGAACGTTATGTAAACTTACTTTTAGAAGAGAATGAACATTTAGATAGCCTTGAGAAAAGTGATCTTGATGATAAATTTAAAGATAAACATATAGAAGAGACCAAAAATAAAATCAATAGCTTAAAAAGTAGACAATTAGCATTTGTAATAGATGAACTTCGTAAAGAATCATTAAAACAAGATATTATTATAGACACTGCTTATGATCACATTAAAGAATTAGCAAGATCTAAAGCAGTTGCATATGATGAAATTGATTCTATGAGAAATGGTAAAGTTGATCAAAATTCTAAAGACGATAAAAATGATACAGGTAATGACTCTGATAAAGACAAAGATCAAGATCAAAATCAAGAAAAAAATGATAAAGACAACAATACTGAAAAAGATAATGCTAATGATTCAAGTAATCAAAACAATAATAAAGATGAAGATGAAAATAAAAATAAAAAAATAGATGATGATACTGAAACTAAAGCTGGTAAACCTGCAAAAAGAAGTTTCTTTAAAAAAATATTTAGTAAAGCAAGTGAAATTATAAATAAAATTAAAGATCGTTTGCCAAAATCTAAAGCTAAAAAAGAACAAGAACAGAAAGAAGCAGAAGAAAAAGCTAAAAAAGAACAAGAACAAAAAGAAGCAGAAGAAAGAGCTAAAAAAGAACAAGAACAAAAAGAAGCAGAAGAAAAAGCTAGAAAAGAACAAGAACAAAAAGAAGCAGAAGAAAAAGCTAAAAAAGAACAAGAACAAAAAAAATACAAAAATCGTCACTATGATGAACATGATTTTGATGATAATGAAATATACAAAAAAAGAGTTGATGAATATCTTAATAATTTCGAAAAAAAGGTTAAAAATGCACATAAAGAAGCCGTTAGATATCGTGAAGAACATGAGTTTGATGATCAAAACTTAAACTAAATAATTATAATATCAAAATAAAGGAGCAGAAAATAATTGCTCCTTTATTTTATTATATATTAATATTGGCTCTATACTTTTAATGTCTCTTATTATGATAGTCCATATCTATAACCATACGTCCTTGTATTGTTCCATTTTCCATTTCTTCAAATATTTGCACTGCATCTTCTATAGGTCTTGTTTGGATAACTGGAACTACTATTCCTCTTGCTCCAAAATCAAATGCTTCTTCTAAATCTTTTCTTGTTCCAACAATTGATCCTACTACTTCTATTCCATCTATTACTGTTTTTATAATTGGAATATCCATCATTTCTGAAGGAAGCCCCACTGCTACAACTCTACCACCTGCTCTTACTGAATATATTGCTTGATCAAATGCTATTTTAGCAACTGCTGATACAACAACACCATGTGCACCACCTTTTGTTATTTCTAATATTTTTTTAGCTGGATTCTCATGTAATGAATTTATTATATAATCTGCTCCTACTTCTTTTGCAAGATTTAACTTATCATCATTTATATCTACAGCAATAACTTTCATATTTAATGCTTTTTTTGCATATTGTACTGCTAAATTTCCGAAGTCCTCCTGCTCCATATAGTACTACCCATTCTCCTGGTCTTACTTTGCTTACTTTTAAAGCCTTATACATTGTAACACCTGCACATGTTATACTACTTGCTGCTGCAGGATCTAATCCTTCTGGAACTTTTACTGCATAATTGGCTTTTACTATTACATATTCTGCCATACTTCCATCTGTTGTATATCCAGCATTTTTTACTTTTCTACATAATGTTTCTCTACCTGTTGTACAATATTCACACATACCACAAGTTTCAAAAAGCCATGCTATACTTACTCTATCTCCTATTTTTAATGTATTTACATTTTTATGTGTTTCTATTACTTTACCTATTCCTTCATGTCCCAATGTTCTTCCTGGAACTTTCCCAAAATCTCCATGTGCAACATGTAAGTCTGTATGACATACTCCACAATATTCTACTTTTACAAGAGCTTCTCCTTCTTCTAATGGTCTTAACTGCTTATCAACAATTTCAACTCCTGTCGATAAATTATTTACTACTACTGCCTTCATAAATACCTCCTTAATTTTTATTATCACACTTACATTATATGTCATCTATTTTAATTTTTCTATTAAACTCTTAATTTTCTAATTGTTTTATATTCAATTCTAAGTTTCGATATTTCTTCTTCTCTCATATTATATGTATCATATGCTTCTTTTAAATATATAGGTATTTCTTCAAACTTTTCATCTCTGATTAAATATCCTTTTGCATATTCTGTAAAATATTCTTTTTTATCTTGATTTTTAGTATTTTCTGCCTTTTTAAAATATTTTTCTGCATCTGTATATCTTTTTATTTCATTTTTTATATGTTCAATATGTTTTGATTTTACATATATCTCATATTCTGTATCTTCTGCTACTATTTCAATTAATTTTCTAACTATTTGCTTATTATTCTTTCCTACTGTTTTTTTAAATAATCCTTTTCCCATTTTTTTACTATTTTTAGTGGGCTTAGTATTTTCTATTAAAATTTTAAGAGTATCTACAACTCCTATATGTGTTTTATATTGTCTTTTAGAAGTTATAGCATCAAATTCATCTGCAACCCTTATTATTTGTCCTTCATACACAATATCATCACCTATAAGTCCGATTAGGATATCCTGTGCCATCTAATGCTTCATGGTGATATAATGGTCCTGCACTATATGGTCTTAATTTTGGTTCCTTCATACACATTTCATAACCTATAGTTGTATGTGTTTTCATTATTTCAAACTCTTCTTGTGTAAGCTTTCCTTCTTTTTGAAGTACTTTAGGGTCTATAAACATTTTACCTATATCATGTATAAATCCACAAATACTAGTATATATAGTAAATCCCTTATCTAACTTTAATTTCTGACATAATCTACAAGTTAAATTCCCTACATGTTCACAATGTTTTCTTGTAAACGGATCTAGTGTATCTAATGAGTTTAATTGATCTCTAAATATTTTATCTAAATCATAAAACTTTATAATATCATTTCTATAAAAATCTACTTCTCCATATTCTTTCATATACTTTTCTCTTTCATTTTTTCTTTAGTATTTTATTTTTTCTTTATAACCATTTCTTTTATACCTAAATAATTATTTTTATTATTATCTTCATTGTTTGTTCTTTTTTTGTTTTCTTTTATTTCTTTTACTCTTTTTTCAAGTGCTTCTATATTTTTAGTTATTTGTCCTATAACAGTATTTCTTAAATATCTTCCTTCTAATACTCCACCTTTTTGATCTAAATATTTATA
>ERZ773267.395-NODE-395-length-30028-cov-3.611017_pt1 | contig 30028 bp, 26 predicted proteins | sample MGYA00511959_ERZ773267 | MGnify/ENA primary metagenome ERZ773267 (study PRJEB29015, sample SAMEA2738165) | human oral metagenome | biome: human oral; feature: human-associated habitat; material: saliva | place: China | collected 2240 ... | reverse complement strand
TCATTCGCTTCACTTATTGCTTTCTGCAGTCCTTCCTTCCGCCGGTTTTCGTAAATACCTGCGGGTTCAGATTGCCTCTCTTACAGACCTCTACTGCAATCGCTTCAATTATTGATTTTTACAGTCCTTCACTTCACCGGCTTTCGGTAAGTTTCGACGGGCTCAGATTGCCCCTCTTTCGGACCTATTCTATTGAACCGAAAAATCTATAGTCACTTCTTTCTTATTCGGAAACGTTGAGTCACGCTCTCAGCGTACCCTCTTTTCCACAGCTATCTGCCAGAAAGTTAAGCTAAACCTTGTTCTTTCCCTCTCTTTTTTTCACCTGAAAGCGTTGTGGCCGGATGAGGACTTCTTCCAATACTACACCTTCTCTTTGAGTGAGTAGCATTTCCACTGCCGAAGCCACATCCTCCGGCAGGAGGTAGCTTCCTTCTTCTCCCACGGTAAAGTCCGCATTTCGATAAAGCTTGGTATCCGTCATATCCGGTAAAATGCTGTGTACCTTTAAGCCACTTTTTCTATATTCGGAAAATAGGCTTCTGGCAAAGGACAGCAGTCCTGCCTTTCCTGCCCCGTACACCGCCCCATAGGTATTTCGCTCCAAAGCGGTTACGGAGGAGATGAAAATGATGTGCCCCTGGTTTTCCTTTAACTCTCGTAAAAAATACTGTGTCAAAATCATGGGGATTTCCAGATTCAACTCTGTCATTTCTAAAATTTTTGCTTCTTCTACATTTTCCTGTAAGCCATAGTAGGCCACGCCGGCAGAGTGAACCAAGAGAGCAAGCTTCCCCTTTTCCCGAAGGCTTTTTAGAAAACCGTCCCTTTCTTTTTTCTGTCGTAAATCCAAAGAAATCGCTTGAAAAGATGGATTCAGACCGGAAAAATCTCTGCCAATGCCATAGACGGTATAGCCCAGTTTTTGCAGGCTTTCTGCTATAGCAAAGCCGATGCCCCCGGAGGCCCCGGTGACTAAAGCCAGTTTTTCTTTTTTCAGCTTACTTAAATTGTCCAATTTCCCACCTCTTTTCTTCTCGCATCCCTTTTCTTTTTACAAGCTTGACCTTAGTTCTGTTTCAGGTCTTAGTTCCTGCCTGCCTCTATTTTTCGTTTACACCATCTACTTCCTGACTGTCCCAACGGAAGATTTTCTCCTTAGGGAGCTTCTCCTGCAAACGGCTATACAAAAAGCCTTCCATTTCCTCCATCAGTTCCTTGGGATAATGGTAATACCCCCCGGTATTTTCATAGGGAAATTGGGTGTGGGGAGAGCTGGGCAAAGCCTTTCCCATAGCCTTTAAATAGCTTTCCGAAATCCGAAAGCTTCCCACACTGCAGTCATGAATCTGCTCCATGGGAATCTTTTCAAAAACCTCTTGGAGTAAGTCACCATAGAGTTCCTTCCAACGAGGATGATAAATCATAGGATCAAAGCAAAGCCGTACAAGATACCCTTCTTCCAAAGCCTTTTGAATGGCAAAGATTCGGGAAGAAAGCCTTGCGGTGCCCTCCTCCGCCTCTTCAATAATTTCCTCGGGAGACAAAGTAAAGGCGAAAATCATTCGTTTTCTAGCATCCGAAGATAGAGGAAGTCTTTGCATTTTCCGCCAAAGGCCTTCTCCCCCGGCCTTGGTTCGTACCTCGATACGGAGAGCATTTTCCTGATTTAAAAAACGGGCAAACTCCTCCACATAGGGATAAACTCCCTCCATAGCCAGCAAATCCGAATCGTAGGAGATGCAAAGATAAAGGCTTCCCTTTTCTGCAATCCACTTCTTACAATCGGAAAAATAATCCTCCAAATTTAAAAACATCACCAGATTGCTACTGGGGTACATTCCCTGCAGATAGCAGTAGGCGCAGTGAAAGGGACAATTCATCAGAAGGGAAGTATAGCAAAAATGGCTTTCCGAAAAATCCTGGCAGACCACCGCACCGTCATACAGTCTTTGCCCCTCTTTCTTTGCCAATATCAGCTTTCTGCTTCGGGACTGGGCAAGGCGCCCCTGTTTCTTTCGGTTAAACACATCCTTGTAATGCCTGATAGGAATAACTTTTGCCTTGGGGAATTTCCGTAAAACCCGTTCCACATCAGGGCTCTGTAATATGGCTTCCTCCACATAAATATGCTGAAAATGCTCCTGATAGGGATAGCTTTTTTCGCATTTTCCTTCCGGCAATGTGCTTCCGAAGCAACCGCAATGATTCATCAAAATAGTTTCCGAACTGCCCCAATGGGTTTGCAAGGAATCTCCTGAACTGCAGCGATTGATTTGCAAGGAATCCCCTGAACCGTCACATTTTACCTGCAAAGTTCTTTCGGACAAAATCCATTCTTTCAAAGAGGAAAGAGCTTTTTTTCCGGCTCTTTTATCGCCTTCCTTTCCCCCAAAATTCCACTCTAAATATTCCCGGACTTCTTCCGTAGAAATCCCTTGCAGGAAGGCATAACGAAGCAGCCTTTCCAGCTGCTTTTCCATCACAAAGGAACAATGCAGGCTTTCGGAAAGACTTTGAAGCTGCTGCTGAAAAACGGTCTCCTCTTCCTCTTCTTTTCTTCTTTCTATTGATTTTTCCTGTAAAAATCTAATAAGACGAAGAACCTTCTCCTCTTCCTTTTGCAAAAGACTTTGCATCTTTTCCTTCCATAACAGAGAAGAGGAAGAGAAAGAATCTGTTTCTTCACCGGGACTCACGCCAAAGTCCGTTACACAGCGAAGAAAGAAGAAGTCTTCCGGAGCCAGGTAGAAATTCGCCGCCTGAAATACCGCGGCACTTTCCATATCGTAAAGTAAGAGCTTCTCAAATCCGCTAAATTCTTTGGAGACTATATCTTCTTTAGAGTCGCTGTATCCTTCGGAGACGATATCTTCTTTGGAGTCGCTGTGCCCTTCGGAGACGGTATCTCTACGCCCCATAGAATCAATCTCTAAAATCTTATCCCCCGTTAAAAGCCCGGCTTCGGGAAAATCCAGCTTATACAGTAAATCCGGATAAAAGCATCGACCTGTACGTTGCTGTTCCAGCTTTTGAATCCAAAACCAACGGCCTAACAAATCTTCTGCCGCTCGGTTTCTTCTTAAAATTGCCGCCGCGCTTCCCAAGGATAGAAGCAGATCTCCCCTTTTGGCTTTTTCCTCTTGCAAAGTTGCCGCAACAGATACAGAAGCATTAATCTGTCCCTGTCCGGTGATGGTCAGGAGGATTTCTTCCCCTTCATACTGCAAAAAGGGAAACGAAGTTTTTCGTTTCCCCAGACTTAGTTTCTTGATAAGATGTTCTACTTCTCCCTTGTGGGCCGCAAAGATATAGACCATTTTTATTCCTTTGTTTTATTTCTCAAGTTTGTTCTTTGGCTTTATTCCTTAGCTTTATTCCTTAGCTTTATTCCTTAGCTTTATTTCTTGGCTTTATTTCTTGGCTTTATTTCTTGGCTTTATTTCTTAGCTTTTCTCCTGTTCCGCTCTTTTATAGGCTTCCCTATAGAAATAATCCTGAGAATCCAATCGTTCCTCCGGCATAGGATCCGGATCATGATATAGACCGTCGGAAAGAAGCCATTTTCCTTTTTCCGTATCTTGGAAGCCTAAGTCAAAAATTTTCCGAACCCGGTTCTTATTCTCAGGATCCCAAATGGGTACAGCCACCTCTACCCTTCGAAGGGTATTTCTGGTCATGCAGTCCGCACTGGCAATGTAAAGCTCCTCTTCCTCTCCCTGTCCAAAACGATAAATGCGGGAGTGTTCCAGATACCGGCCCACAATGCTTCGAACGGAGATGTTCTCCGTCTTTCCCGGAATTCCGGGAATGAGACAGCAAATGCCTCGAACCAGAAGCTGAATCACTACTCCGCTTTTGGAAGCGTCAATCAAGGCATCAATAATATCCTTATCCGTTAAGGCATTTAACTTGAAACCGATATAGCCGCCTCTACCCTCTTCGCATTTTTTCTTTTCTCCTTGGATTTTTTCCAGGATGCGATTTTGTAAACCATGGGGAGCCACCCAAAGTGCCTCCGTAGATTCCACAGTTTCTCCCAAAAGAAGGGTACGGAAAACCTCTGCCGCATCCTTTCCGATACTTTGGTTTGCAGTCATTAGGCAAAGATCCGTATACAAAGTAGCGGTTTTTTCGTTGTAGTTGCCGGTTCCGATCTGGGTAATGTAGTGGATACCCTGTTCCGTCTGTTTTGCGATTAAGCAAAGCTTGGAATGCACCTTATAATTGGGTAAGCCGTAAATTACCTGACAACCTGCGTCCTCCAGACGGTGGGACATCTCGATGTTGTTGGCTTCGTCGAATCTTGCCCGAAGCTCCACCAACACCAGCACTTCCTTCCCATTTTCCGCCGCTTCACAAAGAATATCAACTATCTGACTGTGGCTGGCTACCCGATAGAGGGTAATCTTAATGGAAACCACGGAAGAATCTCTGGCTGCGTCCTGCAAGAGTCCTAAAAATCCCTTCATACTTTCGTAGGGGTAGGACAGCATCAAATCCCGACGTTCTACCTGAGAAAGAACGGATTCCCCTTTTTGAATATAAGCAGAGCTTCTGGGGCTGTATTTCGGATAGAAAAGCTCGGTCTTCTCTCGAAAGCTGTTCTGTAAGGTAAAAAGGAAGGACAAATCCAAGGGTGTTCCGCAGTGCAGGATGTGCTTATGGGAAATGCCAAGATGCTCCGCTATTTTTTTCTTCACGGACTTATGCAGCTCTCTGGTAAATTCCAAACGTACCGGATTCAAACGGTTTCGCTTCTTTAAAAGCTGCTCCATCATGCCGCGATAATCCAGATCCTCATCATAGACATCCGTAGCGTCAATATCCGCATTGCGAGTGATTCGAAGAATGGACTTTTCCTTAATCTGATAGCCGGGATAAAGCTTGGAAACAAAGTGTAAAATCAACTCCTCGGACAACATGTGATAGCCCTTTCTTCCGGGAATCTCGATTAATCGTTTAAATACCGGGTTCCAGCAGGGCACAATTCCCAGCTTCTTTTTGCCGTTCTTGCTTTCCAGACGTACCACCGCATAAAGCTCCCGATTCTGTAAGAAGGGGAAGGGCTGTGTCTTTCCCACAATCATGGGAGAAAGGTAGGGACGAATGGCCTGATCAAAGTAAATTTCCAGCTGACTTTGCTCCGCCTTGGACAGTCTTTGGAAGTTAATGATGTGGATGCCCACCGGCTCCAGCTCTCCCATGACCTGCTCATAAATTTCTTTCCGCTTTTGCTCCAGGCGTTGAACCTCTTCTAAAATCAAATCCACCTGCTCTTCACTAGTAAGATCCGTTTTATTGTCCCGGGTAGTTTTCTTAGAGCGCATTTGCTGCATCAAGGTACCCACACGCACCATAAAAAACTCATCCAAATTGGTCTGGTAAATGGAAATAAAGGGCAGACGATCCAGGAGGGGTACTCGCGGATTTCCTGCCTCATCTAAAACGCGCTCATTAAATAAAAGCCAAGATAGTTCCCGGTTTTGATACGCTTCTCTTCCTTCCTTCATTTTCCATCCCTCTTTTCTCTCTATAGCGGCAGGAAAGAATTTCCCCTTATCCGACTCCTGCCTGTCCATGTGGCTGTCTCTTCCGTTATGCAGTAAGGTCTGCTTCGTTTCTTTCCTATTCTTTAAAGATAATAAATCTTCCCTCCCCCTCTGTACAGAGGGAAGAGGGAAGAAATTTTGTTTTCTACGAAAATGAAAGCTTCTGGAATGTCGATTTTTCCGCTCTGTCCAAGACATAGCTTAAGCCTTTTCGTTCTTTGCCAAAATCGGCATGATAATTCCTAAAACAGAAAGCACCACCGGGGTGATGATATTTAAAGCCATGGTGAAAGGATCATCGGAGTGCATTCCCATCAAACAACAGATTGCGGTAAGGGCAAAGCACCATACACCGAAGCCCAGAGCCACTGTATTATTCTTTACAAAGTAATACTCTCTTGGGAACTTGTCTCCGGCCTTTCTTAAAGCAATGTAAGCCACGAATACCCAAAGGTAACGAAGAGGCATACATACGGAGTTTAACTTAGTCAGCTGCTTCAATACCGCTGCCGCTCCCGGAACGAAGGACTGTGCCAGGATGATGGAGCCGGAAAGTACAGCTACCATGACAATACCGTTTACATAGCTTCCTTCCTTGTTCTGCTTTAAGAGCTTCTTGGGGAAGAAAGGACGAGTCTCTTCATTGTCCAAAAGCATACGAAGAGGAGCATCAATACTGATAATCAAAACCGCAAACTGTCCGATTACGTTACAAAGCGCATAAATTACCAGTAAAGTGTCGCCTACGTGATAGTACTGGCCAAGCTTCTGGAATGCCCAGTAGGATCCGTTTGCCGCATAGGAGTCAAAGGCTTCCTTACTCTCATTGATTAATGCAGGGTCAAACATCATACCCATAGCGATGGTTCCCAGCATAGCACATACCACAACCATGATAGCCAAAGCAATCATTCCCTTGGGGAAGCCCTTACTGGGGTTCTCTACCTTATTTACATAAGGAGAAATCTTCTCACATCCACCTACCGCAAATACCAGGATGGAAAGAGAAGTAAAATACTCCAAACGGAAATTCGGAATCAGGTTCTTTAAGCTAAAATCAAGAGAAACATAGTCTCCCTTAGGATTGATAGCCGGTGCCGCAAACATCATGACAATGTAGAGCAAGGACATAATAAACATACTGGAACCTGCCAAGGTAGCCATCTTCTTCAAGGGGTTTAAGCCCTTGCTGGCTACATAGCAGAAGATAATGAGTAAAGCAAAGGTAATCAACTGAATCATGAGCGTGGGGAGCTTATCATAAAGCTCTGCGCTACGGAAGATTACCCAGGACAATGCCTTCAGTCCGCCACTTGGCTTACTGGCAATATAGGTGATGTGACAAGCCCAATAGGTCCAACCTGCATAGTAAGCAAGCTTTGTGCCTAAGGTTTCTCTAATCCAGGAGCTTACACCGCCTCCCGCATGCTTGAAGGCAGAGCCCAGCTCTCCTACCATCAAAGCGTAGGGGACAAAATAAAGGGCAAACATGAAAATCCAGCTGAAAATAACCTGAATTCCGTTGAACCATACGAAGCCGTTGGTTACATTTCCAAATCCCCATACTGTGGAAAAGGCCATAAACGCCAGCATTTTCCAACTAATTTTTTTCTGATCCATACTTATTCCTCTTCAATTCTAATTGCTGAAATCGTGTCACGAAGCTTCCGTAACACAGGTTGAGCGATTTTTTCCTCCGGCCCTGTTCTCCATTTCCAGTTCCAAAGAAAAATCTTTTTACGAAAAGAGAATTTCGTAATTTCCGTCACCCCGTCCCAAAACGGAGGAGGAGAAAAACAGCTTAGCTACTTCCACCATGTATCTTGTGTCCTTCACCCCTGCAGTTTCGTAGGGGGAGTGCATAGCCAGCTGGGCCAAACCGATGTCCACCGTATTCAGGGCTACCTGACTGTTGGAAATATTTCCAAGGGTAGAGCCCCCCAACATATCGGACCTGTTGGTGAAAATCTGGAAAGGAACCTTTGCCTTTTCGCAGAACTGCTTGAAAATGGCACCGGAAATTCCATCCGTGGTGTACTTCTGGTTGGCACTGTACTTAATGACAATTCCCTTATTGATATAAGGACGGTTTGTGGGATCCGCCTTATCCGGCTGGTTGGGATGTACCGCATGAGCATTATCCGCGGAAAGTAAGAAGCTGTTTTGCAAAGCCTGCAAATACTCGTCATCGGTCTTTCCGAAGGCACGAATAATTCGCATTAACACATCCTTTAGGAAGGTGGAAGCTGCGCCCTGCTTGGTACCGCTGCCTACCTCTTCATTGTCATAGACACAATGAACCGCCACACTATGCTTTGGCTTTGCGGCAAGGATTCCCTGTAAGGAGGAAAATCCGCACTGCAAATCATCCAGTCTTCCGCTGCAAAGGTACTCTTCCTTTGCCCCTAAGATGCAAGCCTTCTCCCTGTTGTAAAGGAAGAGGTCCGTATCCAGGATATCCTCCGGCTTAACCCCCAGTTCCTTTCCGATAAATTCCAGAAAGGCTCCCTTCTCCTGGAAGGAGGAAAATAAAGGAAGCATATCCTTTTGGGCATTGAAGGCATAACCGTCATTGACTTCACGATTCATGTGAATGGCAAGGTTCGGGATAATCATTAAGTCTCTGTCCACATTTAAGAGCTTAGTCTCTACTCCGCCCTTTGTCTTGCAAATGACTCTTCCCGCCAAAGACAGCGGTCTGTCCAGCCAGGGGGAGCAAATCATTCCGCCATACTTCTCCACATTCAGCTTCAGATACTCCTTGTCAATCCCGATTTCCGCATTGGCCTTGATTTTGAAAACCGGAGAATCACTGTGACTGGCCATCATCTGGAAGCCTTTAAAGTCCCCCTTGGGCAGGGCAAAAGCAATCAGGGCTGAGCCGTTTCTTGTCACATAGTACTTTCCTCCTGCCTTCAACTGCCAGGCTTCTCCCTCATAGAGGGGTGTAAAACCGCCCTTTTCCAAAGCCTGCTTCATATTTTCCACAGCAAAAAAGGCATTAGGACTTTGGTCCAAAAAGTCCATTAATTTACGGTTTATGCTTTGTTCTTCTTTGTCTATCGGCATATAGACTCCTTTCTAATCTTGCAAGAACCGGTGGTCACTGAAATACATCGTGACACCCGAATGGCATTATACAGTAAAAGCCCGGACAATGAAATACTGTCCGGGCTTTTCTTTTATGCTATTTATGCAAAACTATTTGTTTAATGCTGTTTCTATTTATTCAAAACTATCTGTTCTGAGAAATAGCTTCCAAGCAATTTGACAAAGGAGATATTATAGTGCAGCTTCTACAGCCTTTCTTACCTCTGCCATGTCTGTAGTGGGCTCAAAGCGGGCAATAACATTTCCCTTTCTATCCACCAGGAACTTGGTAAAGTTCCACTTAATCTCCGGATTCTTCTCATAGTCCGGATCAATCTTGGGAAGCATATCCCGAAGAAGATCCGCCATCTTTCCTTCTCCGAAGCCCTTAAAGCCCTGCTGCTCCTTTAAGAAACGGTAAAGAGGAATCTGGGTTTCTCCATTTACATCCACCTTCTTCATCTGAGGGAACTGGGTATTGTAGTTTAAAGTACAGAACTCATGAATTTCCTCATCCGTTCCGGGAGTCTGTCCGGCAAACTGATTGCAAGGAATATCCAGAATCTCCAGTCCCTTGTCATGGAATGCCTCGTACATCTCCTCCAGCTCCTTATATTGGGGTGTAAAACCGCAGCCTGTTGCAGTGTTTACTACCAATACTACCTTTCCTTCGAAATCCTTTAAGTCCTTCTCTCCACCCTTGGTGTCCGCTACCTTGTAATCATAAAATCCCATAAAAAACTCCTTCCTAATACTACACTAACGTTCTATTTGAATTCCCTTCCGTCTTTGGCTTTTTGAAAGATTTATGGCAATTCAATTTTTTACAATCTTTATTGTAGTGAGGACACACTTTCCTGTCAAGGAGAAGAATATAAAAATTCGAGAAAGTCTAAAAAATCCTCTCTGACTATACTATTTCTCCAAATGTTGCAATCGCAACAAACTTTATTTTTTCTCTTTGCTATACTTTGCTCAGATTCAAAAATTGTAAGTCAGAGTTTACAGGAGGATAAAATAATGGCAAAGATTACTAGTGATATGTTGGTAGGACAGATTGTAAATGAGTATCCTATGTTAATTGATACTTTACTTGAGGCAGGAATGCATTGTCTGGGTTGCCCAAGCTCCCAGATGGAGTCCTTGGAGGATGCTTGCATGGTTCACGGATTAAACCCGGATGCTCTTGTTTTGGCATTAAACAGTAAGTTAGGAGAGGTAGAGGCGTAATGAGTGCATTTTTAGGGCCGATTCATTATTGGTTATACAACAAGATCCAGCTTCAGGAAGAGCTGATTAAGGATATTGTAGCTTACGGCGAAAAAGAGCAATGGAAGGCTTTTGCTGATGGAAACTTGGCTGAGAAAACGGTAAACAAAGAGTTACGTCCTTTAAATGAATTGATTGACGTAATGAACATTCACGGATGGTTGCAGGAAAGAGTGCAGGATGCGGAAGCTCGCTATGCTCTTTTGGTTACAACTGTTCTTGCAGAGGACAGTTCCCGTCTTTCTTCCTTAGAGGATATCGCCTTTCAGTTTGGACAGAAGCACGCTTTGGAGGCTGACTCCGATGCCAGCGACGCTTACAGAAAGATTGACGATTCTCTTTTAAACGGTATGCCCTGTGACAGAGTTAATGTCTTAACAGAGCAGGATGTGGATAGAACCTCCTGGCAGCAGGAAGAGGATATTCATGCCCCCTTCTGGGAGGCCGTTTCCGGAGATCCTAAGGTTTACTATCAGTTGAGAAGAAAAATTATGGAAGGTATGTTAAAGGATACCAAACTCCATATGGATTCTTCTGATGAAAACCATTACAGCATTTACAGATAAAGGGAAATGCTGCCGGTTCAGATTAAAGGCTGGCGTAATCCCATAGCACCGGCGATACTATATTTTTATAGGAATCTTTTATTGAGGGGTCATCACTTTGAAGAAACCCTTCTCCTATTACTGTTGCAAAAATTTCAGAAAATACGAAAAGAGGAAGTTTATGAATCAAAGTGTAATTCTTATGGAAGAAGACCATGCCAATATCAATAGAGCTTTAGGCGTTATCCGTAGCATTTGCCTGCAGCTGATGCAGGGAGGGGAAGTTCCCGATGAAGATTTCCGGGAAATTATCGAGTTTGTTCGGGAATATGCGGATAAGCATCACCACGGTAAGGAAGAGAAATTCCTCTTCCCCGTGATGGTAAAGAAGTTGGGACCTGTAGGAGACAAGCTGGTAACTCACGGTATGCTGGTGGAGCATGATTTAGGAAGAGCGGATGTTTTATCATTAGAAACCGCCCTGAACGAGTATAAGAAAAATCCCCGTCTGGAGTTAAAGCTGGACATCTTGTCCTATGCTATGGCTTATGCTCACTTATTACAGCTTCATATCGAGAAGGAAAACAGTGTGGTATATCCCTTTGCGGAAAGAGGTCTAAGCGAAGAAGATTTCAAGGAAATCAATGAGAAGAGCCAGATTTTCGAGGACGAGCAAACTGCCAAGGGCGTGCAGAAGCATTACCTGGATATTTTGGAGAAGTTGGAGAAGAAATATCCGGTAAGCGCACAGGCATAAAATCGAAACTAATAAAAATAAGCTATAAAAAATCAAATCGGTTTTCTACGCAATATAGGTCTAAATCGGGGCACGCTCCCGCTAACCTCGCCCTGCAGGGGTACTAAACGAAAAACTTCATGCTATTCGTTTTTCGTAAGTACCCGCGGGCTCAGATTACCCCATTTCAGACCTATATTGCTGAAAACCTGCTTAATAATCTTGATTTTTTATAGCTTCTTTTTTATTTCACCGGATATCACGTTCTTATGCTCTTTGTTTTGCATTTTCTTTTTCCTTTATCTATACTTGAAGAAACTATGCAAAAAGGGGGGGTATACAAATGGCACAAGATACCTTGAACATTTCCATAAACGAGGCTCCGGTTACAAGAGAGGGTGCAATGCAGGCATTTACGGCTTTACGGGCGCAAGCTAAAGCTAATGGCATTTCCGGTATGAGCCTGGAGGATATCAATAAAGAAATCGATCTTGCCCAAAGAGAGGCGGAGGCATGATTTACTGGGCCGTAACCGGTAAAAATACGTTTGTTCTTTAGAGAAATTTTACTACCTATTCCTTCTCTTCTATGCTAAACTGGAGATGTAATTGTATAGGGTATTTTTATATATCGACAGCATGTGAACTGCTCTTGGCGATACAGAAATAAGGAACTGTGAAAGAGATTTTTCTCCTTCTACAGTTCCTTTTGTTTTGCCTTTTATTCTTCCTTTTTTCTTTGTTCTTTAGCTCTATAATTCTATTTTTCGACTAGATCAGATTATAAAAATATCAGCTTCTAAAGCACTTCAATAAAATGCCTTGCTTCTACTGCTTCAAAATAAAGGTATTCCGGTCAAAATCGATGATTCCTTCCTCCTTTAACTGGGAGAGCTCTCTGGTCATGGCGGAGCGGTTGGTACATAAAAACTGTGCCATATCCGTACGGCTTAGTCCCAGTTCGATGTACTTGGATTTTTGTTTTTGTGCCTGTAAGGAAAGGTAAGCCAATATCTTCTCCCTAAGGCTGCTTCTGGAGGTTACCTCAATCTTTTCCATCAACTGAATATTTTTCTTTCCAATCAAATCAAAAAGATTCTCAATCAGGCGGAAGTGGAAAGCACAACGGTTTTTACAAACATGAATAGCCTTTTGGAAGGAAATAAACAGTACCTCCGCCTTACTGGCCGCCACAAAGCTGACATATTCTCCCGCGGCGGTATTATTGCCGAAGGTTTCTCCAAAGATTTCCCCCTCATTCATATAGGTAAGAAGGGTTTCATTTCCCCACACATCTGTCTTCAACATATGGATACTGCCCTGCAATACTACTCCTACGTGTTGCTCATTCTTTTCCTCCAAATGAACAATCTCCCCCTTTTTATAGGAGCGGACATAGCTTTTCATGCAGTACAGAAGGGCATTCAGATTCTCCGTCTCCACCCCATTGAAAATCTCCAAATCTCTGTAGCGAAGGAGTTCATCCCCCTTCAAATGCTTCTTCTTTTCCTGTTCTCTACTATGTACGGAGGTAAAGGAGACTTCCCCCCTTTGCATGGCTTCTCTTTCCTTCCCGCTAAGCACGGAAAAGTCCTTATCTCCTATCCCTTGATGCGCTCTTTTTTCCTCGCAGTCCGGGCAGGTACAGCCCTCTCCATGATCTTCCTCGAAGCAGCCGCAAGAATGCTGATGGGAGTCGAACCCATGTCCGCAAATACTTTCCTCAGTGCCTCCCGAGCAACCGCAAGAATGCTCATGATAGCCTTCTCCACATTGACAGCTCTCCTCAGTACTATTCTTTTTTTCCTTCATTTCCTGACCCATTTTTTCTTCTCTCCTGTTTTCACTAATTTTCTTAAATTTTATATATAATCTTTCTTTCCGAATTCCCCTGACTAGCTAAAATAAACCAAGGATATTTACTTCATTATTTTTATAATCCAGTAATTTTCCTCTATTTTCCTCTTTCTTTCAAGAATCTTTTTATGCATTTTTCTCCAAATAATCCATAAAAAATGCTTAAAATTCCAAATATTGTTTTTTATAGATACAGAGTTTATCAGCATTTTGTTGCCTCTGCAACACTTTTTTCTCAATTCCTAGGTATGATAGGCAAAGTAATGAGTCTAGAATTTTTCTTCAGGAGGAAAAAAATGGAAAATAAAATGTTTTGTTATCAGTGTCAGGAAACTGCAAACTGTTCCGGATGTACCGTATCCGGTGTTTGCGGAAAGAAGCCGGAAGTAGCTGCTATGCAGGATCTTTTGGTTTATGCAACCAAGGGATTATCCGCTGTGGCTGAGCAGTTAAGAGCCGAGGGAAAGGAAGTTTCTCAGGAGTTAAATCACAGAGTAACCATGAACCTTTTCATCACCATCACCAATGCAAACTTTGATAATGATGCTATCATTGAAAGCATCAAGGAAACCTTCGCTTTGAGAGATGCGGTTAGAGCAAGCCTTTCCGACAGCTCCAAGCTTCCTAAGGCAGCAACCGTAGAAGTAGCAGAAAAGGATTATCCTGTCTTTGCACAGAGCATCGGTGTTTTAGCTACTGAAAATGAAGATATCCGTTCCTTAAGAGAGTTAATCACCTATGGATTAAAGGGTCTTGCAGCTTATTCCAAGCACGCAAACGCACTTTTAAAGGATGATGCCAATGTTGATGCTTTCATCCAGAAGGCTCTTGCCGCAACTTTAGACGACAGCCTTTCTGTAGATGATTTGGTAGCCCTTACCTTAGAGACCGGTAAGGCCGGCGTAGAGGGTATGGCCCTTCTTGACGGAGCAAATACTTCCGCTTATGGAAATCCTGAAATCACTACCGTAAATATCGGTGTTCGTAACAACCCCGGTATCCTGGTTTCCGGACATGACCTTAAGGATCTGGAAATGCTCCTGGACCAGACAGAAGGAACCGGCGTAGATGTTTACACCCACTCCGAGATGCTTCCTGCACACTACTATCCTTTCTTTAAGAAGTATAAGCACTTCGCAGGAAACTATGGAAATGCTTGGTGGAAGCAGAAGGAAGAGTTCGAGCCATTTAACGGACCAATCCTGATGACCACAAACTGTATCGTTCCTCCAAAGGACAGCTACAAGGACAGACTTTGGACTACCGGTGCGGCAGGTTATCCCGGATGCAAGCACATCGGCGGAAAGTACGGCGAGATCAAGGATTTCTCTGCCATCATTGAACAGGCTAAGTCCTGCCCCGCTCCAACAGAAATCGAGACCGGAACCATCGTAGGCGGATTTGCTCATGAGCAGGTATTTGCCCTTGCGGATAAGGTAGTAGAGGCTGTAAAGTCCGGCGCTATCAAGAAGTTCGTGGTTATGGCAGGTTGTGACGGAAGACAGAAGAAGAGAGATTACTATACCGAATTTGCCAAGGCTCTTCCGAAGGATGCTGTCATCTTAACCGCAGGATGCGCAAAGTATAAGTACAATAAACTGGAGCTTGGAGATATCGGCGGAATTCCAAGAGTACTGGATGCCGGTCAGTGTAACGATTCCTATTCCTTAGCCTTAATCGCTTTGAAGCTGAAGGAAGTGTTCGGCTTAGATGACGTAAACAAGCTTCCGCTTGCTTACAATATCGCTTGGTATGAGCAGAAGGCCGTTATCGTGCTTCTTGCCCTTCTCTACTTAGGGGTAAAGAACATTCACCTTGGACCAACTCTTCCCGCCTTCCTGTCTCCGAATGTAGCAAAGGTTCTTGTAGAAAACTTCGGTATTTCCGGAATCGGAAGCGTAGAAGACGACATGAAGATTTTCTTCCCGGAAACGGCCTAAACCTATAATTCATTGTTGTTCAAAACAGTTTGTAATGCATAAAGCAGGGTTGAAAGTATGTAAATCTCCATTTTGCCATAATACGTAAGAACAGATAAAAGAGCTGTAAAAATCAAAATTTCTTTACACTTTGATTTTTTACAGTTCTTTTTTCTTTCCAAGAAAAGCTTAATTTTTAAAATTTGTATTCTTCTTTCACTCCAAAAATTAAGTAGAAAATAGTTTTTCCATATGATATATTTATATACACAATAAATTTTACATAATACTCGATTTAAGCAGTGTAGTTCTTAGGAAAACAAGCTTTCCGGAATTCACTTGGGTACTTGTTTTTCCTATGCATTCCACGGCATCTTTCCCAAAACGGGAGAAAGTGAGTGCAGTATGTACCAAATTCAAATTAAACGAATTTACACAGAAAAGTCCGACACGGATGGCTTTCGTATATTAACCGACAGACTTTGGCCAAGAGGAATCGCTAAAGAAAAGGCTGCCATTGATTTCTGGGCCAAAGAACTCAGCCCCTCCACTTATTTAAGAAAATGGTTCGACCACAAGGAGGAGCTTTTTACCCGTTTTCGTGAGCTTTACAGAGAAGAGTTGGAAAAAAATCCGGAAAAAGACAGTTTTATCCGGCTCGTGAAGGAAGAGCTAAAAAAAGAAGCGGTTACTCTCCTCTTTGCTTCAAAAGAAGAAAAACTGAATCAGGCTACAGTTCTTTCTGAATGGCTGAAGGAACAGCTTTCGGAGAACATAAAGGAACATTCCGCTTAATGTGCAAAGTGGAGAGTAGAAGGGAAAAAGGATTTCTAAAAAAGCTCTTCTACAATATCTTGTACCGTCACAATTTCCCGAAGCTTTCCGATATTTGCTCCCGAGAAAAAGAGTCCCTCCTCTATATTTCCTTCCACGGCAGAAATCAGGGCTTGGGTGATGCAATACTTTACTGTTCCGGGATCACAAGAATGAATACAGCGGGAGCAATGTTTCGGCGGAATTCTTCCAAGCAGTCCCAGCTTTTCCAGCATGGGACTGTGCACCGCTCTCCCCGGCATCCCTACAGGACTATGAATTATACTAAGATCCATTTCTTCTTTGGAGAGTAGGTATTTTTTATAAGCATCGCTTGCATCACATTCCTTAGTACCGATAAAGCGGGTAGCCATCTGAACTCCGTAAGCTCCGGCCTCTTGTATCCGGATAATATCCGCTTTACTCCAGATGCCTCCCGCGGCAAAAAGCGGTATCTTCCTGCCATATTCTTCTTCAAAACCCTCCAACACGGACAAGACCTCCGGAATCAGTTCCTCTAAAGACTTTGCCTTCCCTTCCTCCACTTCAGACGCCTTAAATCCCAGATGCCCTCCTGCCAAAGGGCCTTCCAAGACAATAAAATCTGCGGTTCTCTTATACTTTTGACTCCAGGTTTTCAGTAAGACCTTTGCCGCTCTTCCACTGGAAACAATCGGAGCAATCATAGCCTTTCCCTCCGGTACAAATTCCGGAAGACTTAAGGGCAGACCCGCTCCGGAAATCACGGCATCAATTCCCTCTTCTACAGCTGTTTTTATTGCATCCTCCCACTGCTTTGTGGCAACCATGGCATTGATGGAGAGTAGTCCTCTTCCCTCACTCAATTTTCTTGCCTTTCGGATTTCCTTCCGCAAAGCCCTAAGATTGGCTTCCTCCGGAGAACGACGAAAGTCCTCTTCCTTATATCCGCAGTCAGCAGTACTGATGCAGCCCATAGCACCGGACTTTGCCACTGCGCCTGCTAAGCCGGAAAGGGAAACCCCCACCCCCATTCCTCCCTGAATCAAAGGAATGGCCAAACCTCTATTTTTTAACTGATCCATTTTTCCATCCTTTCTGTAATCGAAAAGGAATCCTTTTTATATGATTAAATATTTTTAATCTTACGGATGCTTAATCTTAAATCTTTTGAAAAAGGCAGTAAAGAGATTTTTGTAGGAACTTTCTTGTATATTTATTAATTTTTTTGAAATAATTGTCTTCTTGCACTACACAGGCTATTCAGTCCGAACAATTCCTTTCCGTTTTTCTATGGATACTTGCCGAAAAGCGAGATATCACACGATATCCATTATGAATAAAAAAGAGGCTCTGCATACACAGAACCCCTCTTGTTAATAGACTTTAGCCAATTTCAAGGACTTATATCCCAAAGGCACCCCCGTTTGTCGGAGGATTATAACTTTCTATTTTCAAGGAATCATTAAGCCTTTGCAAGTGCCTCTCCAAGAGCCTTACAATTTGCAAGCCCTTCTTCGTCCGGTGTGAGATTGCAGATTACCGGCTCAGCAACCAAAACCGCCCCTGCTTCCTTCATTCTTGCCTCCCAGCTGCGCATCCACTCGCCATCACCCCAGTCATAGGAGCCAAAGAGAGCAATCTTCTTTCCGGAAATGGACGGAATCAGTTCCTCTACGAAGGGTTCCATCTCTCCTTCATCCAAGACTTCATCTCCCATAGCAGGGCATCCTAAAGCAAATACTTCCTCTCCTGAAAGCTCTTTCGCGGAAATATCGGAAACGCTCACTGCTTTTGCGTCTTTTCCTGCTGCTTTAATCCCCTCTACAACTGCCTCAGCCATAGCCTCCGTGTTCCCTGTCTGACTCCAAAATACAACTTTAATCATTTTATGTCCTCCTTATATATGTAGAAGAATATTTTCTTCTCCTTTAACTATATCCTATTATTTTACTAGGATTATTTTGTTGCAATCGCAACGTTTCTCTTATCTATACTTTTCTTTTCAAGGCTCTCGATTTGCTAAGTTTACTCATTTTTAAAAGCTATCGCTTCTAGGCCGCCTTATCCTTTCTCAAGCTGTAGCTTTCCACGATACTCCGTAGACTAAAGCCGTCCTCCAATAACTGTAAAAATTTCTGAATACAAGAGTCATAAGCACGAAAAAGCTGTAAAGCCGCTTCTTCGTTTGAATACACCTTCCAGTAGCCTGTCAACTTGGCTTTTCGGTACGGATCTTCCATGTATATGCAGATATCCTCAGGAGGATAGCCTAAAAAGATACCCACCTCATGGGGGAAAGTCGCTCCACAATCCTTGTACTTTCGAAAACGCTCTTTAAAGAGAAACAAATAGTTTCCCGTCTTATCCTCTTTATATCCCAAGTCCAAAGAAGAAAGAAATCTCCGCAAGTTCCTATTCTGTAAATGTCGAAAAAACACAGACTTTCTATACAAGAAGATGCTTTCCTTCTTTCCGGAATGAAGCGTTTCTATTCGGAAATCATTGTAGCGAGAAAATAAACTCTCCAGCATTTTCTTTTCTTCATAGCTCACCGTAAAGATTGCCGCAGGCTTTAGACCTGCAATCACCGGAGCATTAAGGCAGAGATGCTCGCGCACATAATCTTCGACAGAGCTTTTTTTTCTACAAAAAAATCCGTTCCATTCCATACTTTCCCTTTCTTAGTTAGTTTATAACAACTAACTATAATGCTGATTATATTAGCAATAGCTAACTTTGTCCAGTGCTTTTTATTTCTTTATCAACTGATTATTTCTTTATCAACTGATAAAATCTTTACTCTATTTATATCCGGTAAAAAATACTTTATAAATCCACTGTTTCTTCCGGGGAGGAGTGTTATACTTGTTTGTGGAAAAGCGCTGTATAGACCGATGCTCTACGGAATCTTAGCTGTTATACGATGTATGAAACACAATGTGCTATATCCGAGCTTCTGTAGGCCCGGCTTGAAACAAAAGTGATAACTGAAAAAGGAGGCATTATGCTTTGCATTGAAAAGGGGACAATTGTAAGCCCAAAGGAGAGTTTTAAGGGCAATCTCTATATAGAAGGAGAAAAAATCAGAAGAATTTTCAGAGAATCAGAGCAGAAGGAAGAAACGGCTTTTTTAGAAAGCCTGCAAGAAGAGCCCGAGAGGATTGATGCCGAAGGAAGGCTTCTCTTTCCGGGATTTATCGACTGTCACACCCACTTTGAGCTGCATGTTGCAGGAACGGTAACCTGCGATGACTTCCCTTCCGGAACCAAGGCCGCTATAGCCGGCGGGACTACAAGTATCGTAGACTTTGGTACACAGTATAAGGGTGAAACGCTCATGGAGGGCTTCCATAACTGGCAGAATAAGGCGGATAAGGGTGCCTCCTGTGATTACGGTTTTCACATGTCCATCACGGACTGGAACGAGAGCAGTAAGAAGGAATGTCAAAAAATGATGGATGAAGGATTAAGCACCTTCAAGATCTATATGACCTACGATATTCAGGTAGATGATGAAGAAATGTTTGAAATCCTGGAGGAACTGAAAAGGGTAGGCGGCATTACCGGTGTTCATTGTGAAAATACGGGCATGATTGCCGCTTTGCAAAAAGAACTGATTTCCGACCCCAAAACGAAAGCAAAGGTTTCTTCCCATTATCTTTCCAGACCGGATGATGCAGAGGCTGAAGCCATTAACCGTATGCTCTACATTGCCAATGTAGTGGATACTCCGATTATCGATGTTCACCTTACCTGTGAAAAGGGATTGAATGAGATTCGAGAAGCAAGAAAAAGAGGACAGACCGTTTTTGCGGAAACCTGTCCCCAGTACCTGACCATGACCGAAGACCTCTATAAGTCTGATTTCGAGACTTCCGCCCGCTATGTCATTGCACCGCCTCTTAGAAAGAAATCCGATCAGGAAGCTCTATGGAAGGCGCTTGCAGACGGAGAAATTCAAACCATCTGCACCGACCACTGCGCTTTTACCTTGGAGCAAAAAAACTTGGGAAAGGACGACTTCCGTAAAATCCCCGGTGGAATGCCCGGTGTAGAAACCAGAGGCGAAGTGATTTTCTCCGAAGGCGTAGTAAAGGGTCGGATTACAAAAGAAAGAATGTGTGCTCTTCTTTCCGAAAATCCGGCAAAGCTCTATGGCATGTATCCGGAAAAGGGTGTTCTTATGGAGGGATCCGATGCAGATATCGTGATACTTAATCCGAATAAAAAGAAGACCATCACCAAAGAAACTCAGGTTTCTCGCTCCGACTATGCACCATTGGAAGGTTTAGAAGTACAGGGTGTAATCGAGGAAGTCTACTTAAGAGGACAGCTCGTCGCAAAAGAAGGGAAGGTAGTAAAGGAGAATCAGGGAAAATACTTGAAACGAAAAAAATTTCAATCCGTAGTGTAAGAATTTTTTTCACATCCCTAATCTTTTCTTTATATATTTTATTTTTCTTTAAGTCATAAAACATAATTTCATCACAGAAGGGAAGTATCCTATACACAGTTACATAAGATGTAACTACAAAAAAGCTTTTCATACTCAACTCCGGGACCTTCTCCTGTAAATAAGGGTTTCGGAGCCCCCTTCAAAATGATAGCGAAAAGAGCAAGGCGAAGGCCTTGCTCTTTTGCTGTTCTATAGTCTTTTCCAAAATTCTGTTTGCCGTTTCAATATCCTATCAAACTTTCCACAATCATATTCGTTTTTCTGCTTTTCTACTGCTCCTCTTTGTCCTGTAAAACTCTTTCCTGACACTTCTTTGCCAAAGCTCGGAATGCAGGGATGGACGCTTCTATTTTTTCATAGGGTAGACAATAGGCAAGACGGAAATAACCCGGAAGGCCAAAGCCGTCTGTAGGAACCAAAATGATATGTTCCTCTTCCGCAAGCTTTAAAAATGCATCCGTATCTTCCATAGGAGACTTCATAAGGAGATAGAAAGCACCTTGCGGCGGAACGCATGAAAAGCCCATTTCGCTAAGCTCCGTATAAAGCAGTTTTCTATTTCTATCATAAAAACTCAAATCCACCTTTACATCAAGGCATTGTCCGATGACCTTTTGAAATAAAGAAGGTGCATTCACAAATCCTAGGGTTCTTCCGGCAATCACCGCCGCAGCCATCAGCTCTTTTCCCTCCTCTACTCTATCCGAGATAGCCAGATAGCCGATACGCTCTCCCGGAATAGACAAGGTCTTTGAGAAGGAGTAAAGGTAAATGCTGTTCTCATAAATCTCCGGCATAAACAGCACTTCTCTATCGTCATAAGCCAGTTCTCTATAAGGCTCATCACAAATCAGATATATCGGATGTCCCAGCCTTTCCTCTGCACTCTTAAGGATTTTAGTGAGAGCACGCAGATCCTCTTCGCTGTAAATGATTCCGCTCGGATTGTTGGGGTTGTTCAGGATGACAGCCTTGGTTCTTCTCTTAATCATCTGCTCCGCCATGTCCAGATTCAAGGAGAAATCATCTTTTCTCATGGGAACCACGGTAAGCTTCGCCTTATAATGTGAAACATAGGACTTGTATTCCGTAAAATACGGAGCAAAGCAAAGCACCTCATCCTCTTCATCCAAAAGACAACGCATCAGGATATTCAAGCCCCCCGCAGCGCCGTTACACATCAAGATATTCTCTGCCGAATAAGCTAATCCAAAGCGTTTTTCAAGATGCTCCGCCACCTGCTTTCTGACATCGGGAAAACCGGCATTTTTCATGTATCCGTGAATCTCATGCGGGTCCTGATTCTCCAAAAGGCTGATAATGGCATTCTTTACCTCATAAGGCACGGAAGCAACCGGGTTTCCAAGACTAAAGTCATAAACCTGTTCCTTTCCATATTTCTCCGCCATTTCCTGACCCAGTTCAAACATCTTTCGAATTACGGAGTTTCCCTCCATAAGACTCTTCATGCTTCGTGCCAAAGTCATGCTTTTCCTCCCAAAGAAGACTTATTCTGCTTCTTTTCATGCAAAGGTTTAAGAGCCGCTGTCTTTAAGTCGTTAAATCCCGCATCCTCGGAAACCGCCTCGGGATTGTTGCGCAACATGGTTTTTATCCACCAGGGCATCTTGCCGCTATGCTCATTTCCTCCATCTTCCAAAAGAGCAAGTCGCTCTTCCAGTCTTTCTCTATTCACTTCCAAGTCTCTAAGCTTTCTTGTCGAGGGGAAGGAAAGTGCTCCTCCTACCGAACTTGCCATTGCCGAAACGGAACTCTTTACAGAGTCTGCCACTGCCAAAGTAGAGTCCTTCACTGTACCGGCTACAGCCAAAGTGGAATCTTTCACAGATTCCGCTACCGCCAAGGTGGATTCTTTTACGCTGCCGGCTACCGCAACTGTGGAGTCCTTTACGGTACTGGCCATAAACTTTGCTGCAGCAACATTTCCCTCCGTTTTTTGCACAGTCCGAAATTCCTCAGCAGAAAGCTCCAGCTCCGCCCTTGCATCCGCGAGTCTCTCATACGCCTCCGCAATTGACTTCCGAAGATTTTGTATCTCCTCTGAATTCGCTGCCAAACGTGCAACTCTTTCTTTCAATTCCAGGGCTCCGATTGTGGAAAGGATGACATCCTCCACAAAAAGGGTATAGAACATCGTATTGATAATCACGAAAGTAATATAGCTCCAATCCGCAGGTATAGCGGAAATCCTCGGATGTAAAACCCGCATCAAAAAAATTGCAGCGCATCCCCAGCCTATCGATGCAGGTACACAGATATAGCCATGAAAGTTCAAGGGATTCTGAGAATAATCCCACCATCTCATGTGAAAGAGCTTGTTCATCGTCACACCAGTAACAAACTCCAAACAAGTTCCTCCGATAAAGCCCACACAAAACAAGTAGAGGAGATTCCCCTCATGTCCATGTGTTAACAGAACCAGCAAGCAGGACCCTACTCCATAAATAGGAATCCAAGGCCCGTGACAGAACCCCCTGTTTTGCAAATGCCCCGATTTAACGGAGCAATAGGTGCACTCATAGCACCATCCGAAAATACAGTAGAGCATAAAAAAAGTAGCCCACTGTAACACAGTATACGACCCCATAAGAATATCCCTCTAAACATCCAATTCCAAAGTTATATACTAGCACAAAGCAGGCTTTTTTACAAATTGTACACTGCAAAACTCTATCCGGTTTTAATCCGGTTTTAGTCCTTTTCCTCTCCTTTTATACGAATTCTCTGCCGCATTTTCTCTTTATTTTCCACTTCTTTCTCTCTTTCTTTCCACTCTTTCTCCATTGCTTTTTTCGGGAATAAAAAAGCATCTGCAGCATAGCTAAAGGACCGTTCTTTTCCCCCTCGGTCTTCCGAATCTTCCTTTCCGGAATCTCCCCTCTCCGCTACGGAGAATTGTCCAATCCAATCTTGAAAATCCCGTTCTACGGAAGAAAGCTGTTCTTTCTCATCCAAGTTTTGAAATATTTCTCCCAGAGATTCTTCTATTTTTCCGGAAATGGCATCCTTCATTTCCCAAAAGAAAGGATAAAAACGACTGAACATAGGGTTGAAATTTCCAAAAAGTAAGACATCCGGGCTGACCTCCAAAACATTGGAAATAGAAAGTAACATTTCCAAGCTACATCCTACACTTCCGATTTCCAAGCGGGAAATAGTATTCGTCGTTGTATATACCAAGCTTGCCAAGTCCTTCTGTCTAAGTTTCTTCTGTATGCGATATTTCTTAATCTGCCTTCCGAGCTGCGCATAATTCAGCTGATTGTTTTTCCAACTATTTTTCGCCTCGCCGTCTCCACGCGCCTTTTCCGTCCCCATGTTTTCGTTCTCCTATAGCCAATCTCCGAAAATCGAAGCTAACGCTTCATCCTTCCTTCTACCGGCTATAGTAGCTTTATTTCTGTTTAAATAAGAATGTCGGGAAATGTAGATTCATTTCCCGACAAGTAGAATTAATCTTCCCCTTTAATCCTTACAAAGCGTTCTCCGGTACCGTAAACCGTAACAATGGGAGAAACTTCCATAAATGCATTTGGAAAATGCTCTGCAAGATAGCTTCGAATCAGCGCGGATTGTCTGGGTGATATGATAGAAGAAAGCATGATCTTATCCGACTTCGTATAAGCGCCCACAGCCTTATACATCGTCACGCCTCTGCCAAGGCTTAAGATATAACGGGTAATATCATCACTGTCATCCTGACTCGCAGGAATGATATTCGTTTTATAGAGCTTCTGCCGGAAACCGAAAAGCATATAGTCCATAATGTAAATACAGATGACATGGTTCACCAATGCATAGAGAGCAACATCCTTATTAAATACAAAGCCCAAAGAAATCAGGATACTGCCGTCCAAAAACAACATGACACGGCTAAGAGCAACTCCCTTAAACACCTTTCGATTCAGGATTCTCGCAATGGTATCCGTTCCGCCAAAGGTCACCCCTGCACGAAGCACAAGGCCTGACCCCAAGCCATAGAAAATGGAAAAGTAAATGCAAACCAAAAACATTTCCCCCTGCACGAATACAAAGTGAAACATCCCGGTCAAAACCAAAAGTGTCGGGTAGAGGAAGGAGACAAAGATAATCTTCATAAACTCTTCCCGCCTTAAGGTAAAGAAGGCAATAATCAAAATGGTAATGCTAAAGACATAATAAATATAGCTGTAATTGATTCCCGTGAACCGTTCCGCCATCTGGGAAAGACCCGTCACTCCGCTGGTGGACAATTTGTTGGGAACCAGAATACAGTTCACGGAGAATGCCGTAATAAAGCATCCCAAAATAATCTGCAAATAATTTAAAATTCTTCCCTTGTTCTTCTTAAGCACTTCCATCTTTTTGCTCCTTCTGTCGGATATGCATCTTAAAAATACCGCCGACTATTATACTGACAAAGCAGAGGAGAAAACAAGACCGCTCTACCATTTTTTTGGCGTATAATGAATTTCCGCTACATTATACACCGTGATAAAAGCCTTCGGATCTTCCTTCTCCAAAAAGCTCATCAGCTTCTGGTATTCCTGCCTGTCCACTACCGCTACAATCTCCTTTTTTCGTTCATGACTGTAGGCCCCTTCAATATCATAAACACTCATTCCGCTATGCAGGCGATGTAAGATGTAATCCGTAATCAACTCTGCCTTATCCGTAATGATGCACACCCGCTTTTTAATACTTTGCCCGAAGATAAAATGGTCCAGAATAATCCCGTTAAAGTACGTCCCGAGAATCGATAAAATAACCGTTTTCTTATCGAAGGCAAAGATAGAAAGGGCAGCAATAAAGAGTCCTGCAAGTCCCAGAGCCTTCCCAAGCTCCATGTGAAGGTATTTCTGCATGAGCTTTGCTACAACATCCAGACCGCCCGAACAGGTATTTCGGTTAAATAAAATCGCAAGACCGATACTTACAAAGAAAATATACGCAATCACGTCTAAAAGCACATCTCCGGTCAAAGACTGATTGTTTGGAAACAACTTCTCAAAAAGAAGCATAATGGCCGGAAGCACAATCGTCGCATAAGCCGTCTTATAGGCAAAGCTGCGACTTAAGAAGAAATAGGCAACGAGCAGAAGCACTACATTCATAATCATGGTCAAAGTTGCAACAGAGAGAGGCAGAAAATGATTCAGGATAATCGCCAGACCCGAAATGGACGAAACCGCAACATGACTCGGCACCTGAAAGAAGAAGATGGCCGCCGCCACAATCACAATTCCCAGATTCACCATAAAACTATCTTTTAATTTCGCAGTTAAATCTTTATTCAATTTGACTCCTCCACTTTTCTTTCTATATTTACTCTTCCACTTTCTATATTTACTCTTCCACTTTCTATATTTTCCCTTCCGCTTTCCATTCTATATTTACGCTTCATCTGATACAATCGGCTTCTTCCTCTTTCTTTTTGCCTCTTTTGTCTTTTTGAGAAGCTGTTTATACATATATAGCATGGCAATCCCCAAAACCACAGCATAGAATGGAAAAAGTTCCGTTCCGAAATTCTTTGCCAGAACACCGAAAATAGGAGGCAGACTCAGGCTCCCGATGTATGCAGAAGCCATTTGCTTTCCAATTAAGGCAGAGGTATTTTCCGCTCCAAAATTATAGGGCGTCGAGTGAATGATGGCAGGATAAATCGGTGCACATCCCAGCCCCATAAAAAGGAGGCTAAGAATAACAAAAACTTGTCGAAGCTCCATGCCGAAAAGCCGCTTTCCGGAAAAAAGTCCGGCAGGAAAAAGAAGGACAATCCCCAGAAAAAGAATCGCGATTCCTCCCAAAATCAGCTCCTCGTCCTTCCATTTTGCAGAAAAAATACCGGCCAAGAAACGTCCGAAGGTGATTCCAAAATAAAACAAAGCCACAAAAGATGCCGCAAGCTTGGCATCAATACGCAAGGAATAAACCATAAAGGAGCCGGACCATAGTCCGATAGTCTGCTCAATCGCACAGTAGAAAAAGAAGCTCGCAATGCACTCCTTCGCACCGGGAATCCGAAGAATCTCTCGAAAAGACATTGCTTTTTTCCCTTCTTCCCCCTCATGCATCTCTACTTTCACTAAATCATTCATATCTTCTTCCTTTTCCTTCCAAAGACCCAGACTTAGGAAAAGTAAAAACGTAAGTCCCGCTTGGAGCATCCCGATTAAAAAATAACCTTTTGACCAGGAATATCCTCTTTGCAGGACAAATCCCATAATATAGGGACCAATTGAAGCACCGATTCCCCACATACAGTGTAGCCAGTTCATGTGCCTGCTGGAATAGTGCAAAGCAACGTAATGATTCAAAGCCGCATCCACCGAACCTGCTCCAAGTCCATAGGGAATGGCAAAAAGAAGCAGCATATAGAAAGAACGACTCATAGAAAAGCCAAAGATAGCCAAAGCGGTGAGCAATACGGAAAATGCAGTGATCTTTCCTGTTCCAAAGCGCCGGTTTAAGCTCTCACTCTTTAGACTGGATAAAATCGTACAGCAGGAAATCAGCATATACACGCTACCCGAATAGGAAAGAGGGACCTTCAGCTCCTCATGCATAATCGGCCATGCAGAGCCGAGTAAGGCATCCGGAAGCCCCAGACTGATAAACGAAAGATAAATGATTAGCAGTAAAAATGAAAACATCATTCCCCCTATTTTCCAAAAACATCACTTTTGCTGAACAGAACAAGCTACAAAAGCAGTTCTTTCGCCCCTTTTCCCTGATTTGTCCTACTGTTCTTTCTTTATCGGATTATCCGACCTAGCCCGAAGCTCTTTCAGGATTCCGCCGGTAATCAAAAAGGCAATACATGCCGCAAAAACATCGCTCACCGGCTGAGACAACTGCACACCGAAGAGACCGAAAAGAGGCGGCAAAATGAGCAAAACCGGAATCAGACAGATTCCCTGACGAAGAAGAGCGACAATGCTAGCTCGGAACGGATAACCCGTAGTCTGACTGAACATATTGGCCATGGTAATCTGCGCAGCAAGCGGAATGGTAAGGCATTGCAGGCGAAGCGCCAGATAGCCGATGCGAATCACCTCCGCATCCTCTCTTCTAAAGACGGTAATCAGCGGCTTTGCAAAGAAAAAAACCACCGCTCCCATAACAATTAGCATAAGAAAACATACCTTCAAGCTAAAATAATAGGCCTGTTCCACCCTCTTATAGTTTTTCGCCCCATAGCAATAACCGCAAACCGGCTGGAATCCCTGTCCAAAACCGATGACAAGGGAATTTAAAAACATCGTAATACGCATGACGATTGCCATGGCGGCAATCGCGGCATCTCCATAGGGGTGTGCCGAAAAGTTCAGAATAATTGTAGAAATCCCGGCAATGCCCTGCCTGGCAAGACTCGGTAGGCCGAACTGCAAAATCAGACCATAACGTTTCAAACTAGGCTTAAAGTTTTTTAAGGAAACACTGATGCAAGCCGGCATCTTATTGCATTGATAGAGTAAGATAAAAAAGGAAACCATCTGGCTAAGTGTGGTCGCCACTGCCGCACCCGTAATTCCCATTTTAAAGCCGTAGATAAAAAGCGGATCCAAGAACATATTTAAGATGCCGCCGGTAGCAATTCCCAGCATGGAATAGAAGGAATTCCCCTGAAAACGAAGCATATTGTTCATCCCGAGAGACGCCATGATAAAGGGCGTTCCGAGAAGAACATATTTTGCATAGCTTATAGCATAAGGAGCTATCGTCTTTGTAGAACCAAGCGCATAAATAAGAGGTACTACATAAATAATACAGAAAAGGGCGATAAGCGTTCCGAGAAAGAGCTCCGTAAAAAAACCGATTGCTACAAAGCGTTCCGCTTCCTCCTGCTTTTTTGCACCCAGCAGGCGGGAAATCTCATTTCCACAGCCCATCCCGATCATAAAAGCAATGGCTTGGATAATCGCCATCATGGAATAGACGATGCCCACCGCACCGGAGGCGGAAGTCCCGAGCTGAGACACAAAAAAAGTGTCTGCCATATTGTAAACAGCCACTACAATCATCGATACCATGGACGGAAGTGCAAGACGCGGAATCAGAGTCTGCACCGGCTCTTCCATCATCTGCCTGAACTTTTCTTCCTCCGTAAGCACCTTCCTCATTGTTTTCTCCCCTCACAAAACCTAAAGCTTCTATCCGACTACTCTATATCCCTTTCGATTGATTTCATTGATTTTTCAGAAAACTCACTTATTCCATAGCACAAAGCTGAGTCTTCCGCTTACAACGTTCTTTCAAAGAAGCTTTGTAGGTTCTTTCAAAGAAGCTTTGCCTTGCGAAATTATTCTAATCTATGTTAGGATAGCAAGAATACTGTCTAAATGTGCTTTATTATACTACTGCAAGAAAGATTTTGCAAAAAACACCGTTAAGGTATTCCATTATTTTCAATTCATCAGGGGTTAATATATGAAGCGTTTTATTCATTATGTAAGTCATAGTGTTGCTGCCATGATTGGTATTTCCGTCTATATCCTGGCAGATACTTTTTTTATTGCGTCTTATTCCGGAAGTGACGGACTTGCCGTCTTAAATCTGGCACTCCCTCTCTACGGCATGATGAATGCTCTGGGCTCCATGCTCGGAATCGGAAGCGCAACAAGATACAGTATCCGTAAGGCAAGGGGTAAGGATGTCAGCTCCTTCTTTTTGCAATCCCTTTTCTGGAATGCCGTATTCAGCATCCCTTTTTTGATTGGCGGACTTTTCTTCCCGAGGCAGATTTTACAGCTTTTGGGAGCGGACCGGGAGCTTCAGGACTTGGGAATCCCCTATGTTCGGACGATTCTCCCTTTTGCTTTCTTCTATATGGCAAACTATACCACCGGAGCCTATGTGCGAAACGACAACAATCCATCCAACGCTATGATCGGTTCTGTCATTGCAAGCCTTTTTAATATCGTATTTGACTATATCTTTATGTTTCCGATGAACATGGGCATGGCAGGGGCAGCACTTGCAACCGGACTTTCCCCTATCGTGGGATCCGCCTATTGCCTCTTACACTACTGCAGTAAGAAGAATACCATTCCCTTCGGTTGGCAAACACCTCGCTTTAAGCATCTCTGCGCCTGCTGTCAGCTCGGTCTTTCGAACTTTGTCGGAGAAATCGCGAACGCCGTCACCATTACCACCTTTAACATGCTCATCTTAAAGATCTCCGGAAATATCGGAGTAGCAAGCTATGGAGTCGTTGCCAATGTCTCTGCAGTCTGCAACGCCATATTTAACGGTCTTGCACAGGGTGTACAACCTCTAATGAGCCACAGCTACGGAAAAAAAGACAATAAAGCCCTGAAAAAATATCTGCAATACGGAATTGGCACCGCATTGCTTTTTTCCCTGACCATTGTCTTTACCGTAAACTTAAAAAGTGATTTCTTTATTTCTCTATTTAACAGTGAAAATAATGCAGGTCTGCACAAGTATGCCGCAGAGGGCATCCGCCTTTACTTCTGGGCTTTCTTCTTTGTTGGAATCAATACCCTTTTGGTATCCTATTTCTCCGCAACAAATAACCCGAAGCCGGCCTTCCTCACTTCTTTGATTCGAGGAACCTTTGCCATCGTCTTCTTCGCCCTCGTCCTTTCCTCTATCTGGCAAATGACCGGCGTATGGCTTGCCTTCCCCTGCTCGGAAGCCTTTTCTCTCCTTGTGATTCTCTACTTCTATAAAAAAGAGCAAAATGAAGCAAAAGAAAGAGCTTAGAGCTCTTTCTTCTCAAAAGGGGCAAAAAATCAAAATAATTTTCTAAGCAATATAGGTCTGAACTTGGGGCACGCTCTC
>ERZ773267.391-NODE-391-length-30298-cov-11.780577_pt1 | contig 30298 bp, 27 predicted proteins | sample MGYA00511959_ERZ773267 | MGnify/ENA primary metagenome ERZ773267 (study PRJEB29015, sample SAMEA2738165) | human oral metagenome | biome: human oral; feature: human-associated habitat; material: saliva | place: China | collected 2240 ... | reverse complement strand
ATTTTCATCAAGATCATCTACTGCTGAAAGTAAATCCTCTTCATCAACTCTTCCTGTTGAAGCTCCTGCCTCCAATATCAATTGCAAATGTTCATTTAGCTCATTAATTTCATCTTGAAATTCATCTCGGAGTTTCTTTTTTATTTTATCCATAAGAATGGTAAACTGAAGTAAAAAAACTATCAAATACTAATAATAAAATAAGAAAATCAAATTTCTTATTTTCCCCATCTGGAATAAATACATAGGGAAGAATAGAGCTTAAACTATCCACCTCCCCCACATAAATCTGATTAGCAAATAACAATAACTATATCTTAACTTTTCTGGTTTTTATACTGAAAGTCCACAAAAAAGAGCCATCAATATTAACTCTTGGTTGGAAGCTTAATAACATAGGTTTCTTTACTATTTGCTCTACATGAATTGGGCTTAAAAAGCTTGATATTTTTTGCTCAAAACCTTTTTTTAATCTTGGCAACAAACTCATCAAATCCTGGTCCCATAAAGACTTTGATCGCAAATGCTCCATTTGGAGCCAAAAGCTGATCATAAATTCGATAAGTCTGCTCTAACAAATCAATAGACCTCATGGCATCAATATCCTTAAGACCAATAGTATTGGGAGCAATATCCGATTGAATAAAATCAAAAGCTGGAATCTGATGATTCTGAAGGATTAATTTTACTTTCTCGATTTCAGTTACATCTTGCACATAGGTAGTAAGTCATGGTAGATTGAGCTCTACTTTCTTTAAGTCAAATCCAATCACCTGATAGCTTGAAACCTTGAGCTTTTTTAGCTGAGCAATAGTATATTGAATCCAACTTCCTGGAGCACATCCTATATCAAGGACATTCTTAGTAGATGATGAAATCAGAGAAAACTTATCTTGAATTTCCTCTAACTTAAAAGCAGAACGAGCTTTATATCAGTCTTTTTTAGCTTTTTTGAAATAGAAATCATAAGGATTATACATTAGATAGATTCTTTTTAATAATAAAACCAAAAGCAGTAGAACTCTACTCTACTGCAATGATTTTCACATCTTTTCTAGAACCCTCATGTCTCATCTTCACTGTTTGTCCAGCTTTTCCTCCTCTAACTGCCTGTCCAACAGGTGACTCAAAGGAAATTTTAAGACCATCTTCAACTCCGATTTCTCCAGTTCCGACAATAGTGAAGGTATATTGTTTTTCTTCTCCATCTTGTTCCTTGATAGCTACCGTTACCTTAGATCCGAAGTCAACAACTTTTCCTGCTTTGCTTACATCCTTATCTTTCTCAACAATCTCTACATCTGCAATAAGATTAGTAATCTCAGCAATTCTAGAATTGATAAAGTCTTTATCTTCCATTGCTGATTTATATTCAAAGTTTTCTGAAAGATCTCCCATAGCTTTCGCTTCTGCTAATCTCTCCAATACGGCAGGCAACTTTTCCTGTTTGAGCTCCTGAAGCTCAGCTATCAATTTATCATACCCTTCTCTGGTAAGAAAATTTTTACTCATAATATTTTATTGATGCAAAAATAAAACCTTAAATAGCAATTTGCATTTAAGCTCAGTATCAAAGACTATTTAGAGAACAAAGCTCCCCAAAATCCAAGTACCTTTCTCTTTCGCTTATCAAATGCATGAGCTACAAGATCTGTTGCAATCTTAAATCCCTTGTGATTTTCTACTACAAACTTTTCTCCACCAAAATTGAAGATAAAATCTGCCTCGTAAAGTCCGCTTTTATTTCTTTCAATAGTATATTCGATAGTTACTTTAGCATCTACATTGTTAGCATAAATTTTTTTAAGGATAGTTTGTCCTTTGTTTGCAAGCTGATGTTCTACGGCTTTTTTGATATCAGCCTCCATGTTTTCAGTAACATTAACAAACTTAAATTTCACATCACTTACGGTCAAGAGTTCTTGTGTCATTTTTTATTGAATAGAATATAAAATTCGTATCTATCTTATGGAAAAGCAAAAAAAAAGCAAGTCTGAATGGTTTTTTGTTCCTCATTTTGAGAACAATCTTCCTCACGAAGAAGAACACTCTAAAGAATCAGACTTTTATTTGTTTTTTTCGTTTATCTTTGAAGTTTCAACACCTTGATGGAGAAGGTGTGCTTTTCTGATAAGTTCACGGATGTCCCCATAGTAAAGCAATCCTAAAACTTCTTGGATACTCGCCCACTTATAGATCCCAACATATCACTCACCATCAGTAATCTTGAGTGCGCTTGGATCTCCAGAATAATTCATCAAAAAATAGGTTACATCCTTATCTAGATGACCTCTTTTGGTCTCGGAGCTTCTAAGAGATGTTTTTCAGATTTTTTGTTCTAATTTGAGATCAGAAGGAGCTATTCCACACTCTTCTCCAACCTCACGAAGCGCTGCTTGTTCTGCAGTTTCTCCCGCTTGGATCTTTCCTTTAGGGGCGACTCGCTCGATTTTTCAGGAAAGCGCTAATCTTTTGATCAATAGGTAGCGAGAAGAGCCATCTTTTTCATGATAATAAATAATCCCCCCTGCACTTTGTACTATTTCTGCCATTTTATTTTGTATCAATTAAGGTAAAAGTCTGATTTTTCATCTAATTTTTAAATTTAAGCTAGGATTTTTTGAATAATTCATGCTGCAAAGTTTGCGACTGGATTTTCTCATTTTTTTGGGACAATAGAAGTAATCTTTCCTATACTTTTTCACCTTCAGTAAAATGATTGCTCACTATGCCCTGGAAGCTGTTCTTTGAATTGAGCAGAATAACTTGGATTACTTTTCTTTATGTCTCTTTTTAGAGAAAAAAAATCATTCCATGAGGACCTCAAGGCATCAAATTCATCCTGAATCTTCTCTGACTGAAGTGCAAAAAGTTCTCCCCTTAATGCATCCAAAGATTGAATCCTTGCATCTAAATTTGAAAGCTGATCTAGGATTTTTTGATTATTTTGCTCAACACTAGAGTTATTTTTCAGCTCCTCTTGAAGCGATTGAAGCTGGTTTTTGAGATCTTTTTGAAGCTCGGCTCTTTGTTTCTCTTGAGATAGCTCCTCCTGGCTTTTTAAAGATTCCTGAGATCAAAAGTCAGGATTCTGATTTTCTTTTTCTGTCATGCTATCTTCCAAAGGTTTCTAAAACTTTTTTGAGAATGGTAATATTTTTTTTGTAGTCAACCCTGAGAGGACCGACAATAGAAAGCACCATATCGTAGTCATTAAGTGAAATCTTCACGTATACACAAGAAATGAGCGTATCTTGATCATTGACAAAAGTGTAATACACTTCTCCATTTTTTAGGATTTTTTTGTCAATAAAGGGAACGATCTTTTTTTCCTCGATAAAACGAATGATAGTTCTTGTCGCAGAATACTCATCAATCATATCATCACGCAAAAGGTTGTTGATTCCGAGATAATAATACTCATCATTTCTAATAAATCCCACTACTACCCCATCAGTAACTTCTCCTAATGCCTCTACAAAAGATTTGAGTTCGGCTCTGGTAGAATTAAGATTGAGATCAATGTCTTGAGGAGACTGAGCCAAGGTTGATTCTACATATGCAGATAGGCCTTGTAATGTCGGGATACGACCTGAAGAATTGTAGGGCTGGTAAACCATTCCCTGTTTTTCCAAGATATTGAGATATTTTCTCAGTGTAGATGGCGCATAGTCAATCGCTCCAAGCGAATTGAGGAATTTAGATCAGACAGGCTCTCCCTTTTGCAAATAGGTTTCAATAACCGTATCCAGGAGGGCAAGGAGTTTGGTATTTTCAGTAGCCATAAAGCAAAATAAAAAGAGTAAAAAACTAATCTTTTAAGGTATGAAAGAATGCTGATTTCAGATTTTTATATTTTTTTGAAAAAGTATTGATAAGCCAGATATAGACTTTGATAAAGGTTTTCTTCCCTATCATCCTTGCACCAATAATCATCAAAATCATTCCATTGATCAGTGGGATATAGAGTCCAATAACTCCAAGAATCAATAAAAGGACTCAGAGGGGAATCCTGATGGCAGCTGGAATCGAATCAACCAGATCAAGTTTTCTAATAAATCGTACTTTAGCAACATTAAGCAGATGAATAAGTCTCTTATATCAGGATTTGAAAGGAATTTGCATAGCAAAAAAGAAAAGATAAATCCCAAAATTGATTGTCTTCAGTATAAGAAAATCAGGTGGAAAATGCAAGCAAAAAGAAAAGAAAACCTGACTCGATTGAAAAATACCTGAATGAGAACAGTCCTTTGACTAGTATTGCTTGCATTTTGTATACAAATGACTAAGCTGAGAGATGACCTTTTGAGGGAAGTCTGATTTTAGACTTTTTTGAAGTAAGAAAAATACCTCAAACTATTGAATAAGAGTATCTAAAAACTATTTTAGACTAAAATAAGTATAACAATGGCAAAAAAAACAGGGAACCTTGAACAACTCCTTCATCAAACTCATAGTAGTAGTTGAGAACTCGTCTTTGAAGGAATCAAGGTAAATAATCTCAAAAACCTCGATCTTAAACTCCCAAAAAATAAGCTCATCACTATCACTGGAGTGAGCTGATCAGGAAAGTCCTCACTCGCCTTTCAGACCATTTATAAGGAAGGACAGTACAGATACATTGAGTCGCTCTCAAGTTATTTGAGACAATTTTTCAATTTATGAGATAGGCCAGAGATTGACTACTGTAGCGGGCTTTCTCCTGCTATTGCAATTGAACAAAACAAAAGAAGCTGAAACTCTAGATCAACGGTAGGAACGCTCACAGAGATCGATGATTATATTAGACTTCTCTTCGCAAAAGTAGGAGACACCTACTGTTGGAAATGTTGAAGTGAAATCAAACCTCAGACTGTCGATCAAATCATTGACTCTATGAGGCAAAATTATGATGGGAAAAGAGTTTACCTTCTCAAAGAGAATGGGAACTTTTCAACTAAAGCAGATTTATTGAAATTTGTGAAGAATAATAAGCAGAAGGTGGAAAAGGGAACTGGATTTACTAGATACCTCCTTCTTTCTCAAAATCCAGAGAAATCAGATCCTATCGAATATTTCTATCTTGAAGACCCAAATATTCCAGAAAATTATTTTCCTATCAATAGTTTTGGAATTTACGATCGTATCACCTTGGAGGAGACTAAACGATCAAGACTCAAGGAAGATATCATCAAAATCCTCTCTGAAAGCAAAAAATTTGGAGTCTATCAAGCAGATCGCATCTGAGAAAGCAGCACGGTATCAAGCAACAAACAAGTAGAGGCTGGATTTTGAGGAAATATTGAGATTAGTTCGAAGAAAAAAGAAAACCAAGAAGAAAAATCAGATTTTTGATCTCGTTTGTCAGCTATTCAGCGATATACCGACAAAATGTATTGTCCAAACTGTAATATCACCTATCCAGAATTTACCACTCAGCACTTCTCTCCCAACAGACAAGAAGGAGCTTGTGAACAGTGTTTGGGACTAGGAGAAATTTTACAAGTAGATTATAACAAAGTAATAGACCCCCAAAGTCCAGTAATGGAGGCAATTTTACCATGGAGAGATAGTAATCTCTGACAAAGTATTTTGAGTAAGCTCTGCGAAAAATATAGTATGGACCCTGAAAAAAAATGGGCGGATCAACCCGCTTGGTTTTTGAATGTAATTGTAGAAGGAGATCAAGAATTGCTTAGAATTCAATCTGGAGGGAAATGGACCAGCATCAAATACAATGGAATTGAAGAAATTATCAAAGACCAATACAATAAAGGGCTTTTGACCGTAGATTTTCAGGCAATGCTCAATATGAAGACTTGTCCTCACTGTTTTGGATCAAGACTAAAAAAGGAAAGTTTGCACTGTTTCTTGAGTTTGGAAGAAAAAGAAGTCAAAAAGTCTGACTTCAAGTCTCTTGTTCCTACACTATTTGTCAATAGAGAAGATATTGGCTTTGCCAAGCCAGAAAATGAAAATCTCATCAAAATCAATATTTGGGATCTCCAAAAAATGGAACTGACCAATCTAATCAGATTTTTGGAACTTTACAAAAATACAAGTTCTAAGCCTAAAAATCTTCTTGAAAGAATTCTTAATCCTCTTCTAGATAGAGCTAGCACGATTGAGGAACTCGGCTTGTGATATCTGATGCTGACCAGAGGTGTTGATACTATCTCAGGATGAGAAATCCAGAGACTTAGACTGGCAAAACAACTTGGGAACAAATTGACAGGGATTATCTATGTTTTAGATGAACCGACGATTGGGCTTGATAGTTGAGAGATCAAAAAAGCAATCACTGCAATCAAGAGATTACAAGCAATGGGAAACACTATTGTCGTAGTAGAGCATAATGAAGAATTTATCAAAGCTTCAGACTGGATTGTGGAAATTGGACCTGGGGCTGGAGATTTTGGAGGAGAATTGGTATTCAACGGTAGTTATGAAGATTTTCTAAAAAGTAAAACACTGACTGCAGATTTCATTACAGGAAAGAGAAAAGTTTGCGTAGATTTTTCCCATAGACCAACAAATAAGCGAGTAGAAATCAGAAATGCTCGCAAGTTTAATCTCAAAAACATCAATGTAAAGCTTAATCTGGGAAGTTTTACCGTTATTACTGGAGGTTCTGGTGCTGGAAAAACAACGCTGATGTACACAACCTTGTATCGCTTTTTGAACGAAAGACAAAAATTTGTCCAGAGTTATATCAGACTTCAACTGCTTAAAAAAGGATTAAGCTGGGAAGAAATCCTTGCTGCTCCAGTAATGAGAGCCGAGGAATATCATCATTTCGAAAACCTAGCACTCCAAGAGTTTTATGAAGACTTGGGAGTCGATACGATTAAGGGGGAAGAATGGATCAAAAATACAATCTATGTAGACCAGTCAAGCATAGGAAAAACTCCGAGAAGTTGTCCTGCGACCTTTGTAAATGTTTTTGATAAAATCAGACTTTTGTATGCGGGTACAAGTGATGCAAAGTATCTAGGATTTAATAACTCACACTTTAGTTTCAACTCAGACAAGGGAGCTTGTCCTGCTTGTAGCGGATATTGATACAAGAAGATCGAATTACAATTCTTGCCTGATACTTATGTCCCTTGTGACCTCTGTCATGGAAAAAGATACAAGCCAGAAATCCTTGCAATTACCTGGAGAGGCAAGACCATCAGCCAGATCCTAGATATGTATATTGAAGAAGCTTTGGAATTTTTCTCTGAAATTGATCATATCAAAGAAGAACTGGAACTGATGGTAGAAATTGGACTTGGGTATCTCAAAATGGGACAACCTGCCCATACTCTCTCTGGTGGAGAATCTCAAAGACTTAAACTGGTAAAACATCTCCTTAAAGAATATAGAGGAAATACTGTTTACTTCCTTGATGAACCTACAGTTTGACTTCATCCTGCAGATATTGAAAAACTTTTGAAAGTATTAAAGAGATTTTTGGATAAAGGTGATACGATCTTGATGATTGAACATGATGAAGATATTTTGCAATTTGCAGATCATGTGATTAGATTAGATAATGGGAAGTTGGTTAAATAAAAGAAAAGCTCTCGGAATGGGAGCTTTTGTAAATAATATGAAAAACTAATTCTAAAAAATTATCAAGTTATTGGTTTATTGAAGATGCTTCTACAATTTCATTTTGTGCATTTTTTAAAATTTCTTCACTCTCTTTGAGCGTTATTTCAGCTACGACTTCGCTAAATGCATCAAACTCTTCTACAATTCATTCTTCAGCAGATTTTAGTAGTTCAATTGCCTGTTTTGCACTAATTTCTTCATAAGTCATTGTTATTTTATTAGTTAATAAGTAAAATTACCTCTCAGCTTGTGCATATTGAGTAAATGGATTTTTAGGTCTATCATCAACTTCATCAGCAATTATTCTAAATCAATTTGCCAATCCCTGCCTTCCTGCACTAACTACTTTCTTTCCTGTATCAATGGTTTTTTTTACATATTTACCCGTTGTCTCTGCCACCTTTTTCCCAGCAAGAATTGTTTTATTTACTACAAACTTTCCACCCTGATAAAGAAGATACCCTGCTGCAACCGCAGCCATAACTGTTACTTTTATAACTTTTTTTCAAATAGTTATCGCAACCTCACCGGTATCTTTTACAATATTTACAGCTTGCACAATCCCCTGATGGGCATAGTTTTTAAGTTGATTTATAGCACTCTTTCCAGTATTAACGGAGTATTCATAGGTTTTCCCAGCAATATTTACCACTAAATGTCCTGTCTCTTTTAGAATTTTAACCCCCTTTAATGTTCAGTTTTTTACTGCTTCAACAATCATTTTTTCTCATTGATGAAAATCTTTGATCTTTCTTTGTACGAATTCTCTTCCCTGATTGATTGTCCTTTTTCAAACCTCCACTCCTCTATTAACCGTATTTTTCACTCTTTCAGATACATTTCTGTAGCTACTCTTAAGAGCATCTACTCAACTCTTTAGACCTTTTTGAAATTTTTCTTCTATCCTATCTACACTTCTTTTTGCATTGTTAAGAGTCTTATCAACATTATCAGTTACATCACTAGCTAATGCTGCTGTCAAACCTCTTATGGATTTCATAACTGCTTTTGCTGCTTCTGCTACTGTTTTTGCTGCTTCTTTTCCTCTTTCTTCTGAGTTCTTAAAACTCGAATCCTCATAACTTTTTTTCCCTTCCATTTTATATATCATTATAGAATAAAACACTATAATTATATCCCACTGCCTGATTTTTGTCAAATCTTGCGGGAGTTTTTTTCTGACTGATGATAATACAAAGAATCAGCTATTTTTTCATCAAATCTTGAAATCTAGCCCCCATCATCAAACTTTCAGAGAGATCTCTAGATCTAAGAATTTAGATTGTAAAAGATAAGAAAAATACTATACTCAAAGAAATAAACAAAGAAAAAAATCAGATTTTTACTATTTTTCTTATTTCTTATATGAAATTATTGGTATCCTGCCCTGCTGGTCTAGGAAGTTTGCTTTCAAGTGAACTCAAAAGACTTCAACTCAAACCATTTAATACTTTTTCCAAAGGGAGCTGGGTGGAAACTAACCTAGAAGGGCTCTATAGGATCAACCTTTGGTCAAGACTTGCAAATAAAGTCTATATCCAAATTGCTAACTGAGAAACAAAGAACTTTGATCAGCTTTTTGATATGGTAAAAAAATCTGACTATGGACAGCGATCATCAAACTCAAACATTTCCCTCAAAGTTACCAGTCACCACTCGCAACTTTCAGCACAAAGGGCGATTCAATCGGTTGCTCATAAGGCTCTATTGGAGGGAATCACCCACTTTTCAAAGGAACAAGAATATACAGAAGAGCTTTTGCTTTTAATCGAAAAAGATCAAGCTACTTTACTATTGAATAGCTCTGGTACATCTCTCCATCAAAGAGGTTATAGGACCCAAACAGGACTTGCTCCACTCAAAGAAAATCTCGCTGCTGCGCTTGTCTTGCTCTCAAGCTGGAAGTTTAAATCTCCTTTGATCGATCCATTCTGCTGATCTGGGACTATTGCAATTGAAGCACTCCTCCTTGCAAAAAACATCGCTCCATGATCTCATAGAAATTTTGCGTTTGAAAAATTCTCGAGATTTGATCAACATTTATGGAGCAGGCTTAAAGAAGAGGCAATAAGTAAAATCTTTGATGGGGATTACCAAATCTATGCTAGTGATATGGATCCTCATATGATTCGTATCGCAAAAGACAATGCTCGCTCTCGAGGACTAGAAAATGATATTCATTTTGAGATAAAAAGATTTCAGAAATCTGACTTTTGAACTTTTTCGTCAGCTGATCACTGGATTATCTCAAACCCTCCCTATGGAAAAAGAATCGTAGCTTCTGACCTCAAATCTCTATATGAGGAGATTTATTCAAGCTTTGATGAGAAGAGTTTTGGTGGAATTATTACGAGCTTTGACCAAGTAAAACCAAATTCTGAAAAGCGAAGTGCAAAACCAATCTTTAATGGTGAAGACAAATGTACCTTTTGGACAAGAAAACTGAATTAAAAAACTTTCTAGAAACATCAAAAGATTCTTTTGAACAGACAATATCAATATTTTTTATTTTTTTATAAAAAGCTCTCTAGAAACTCAATTCTACAGAGCTTTTTGTTATTTTAATTAAATTCAGCAAAGATCTGATACAGAACAAAGAGGAAGAAAAACAAACTCACGACTGCCAGCAAGATATTGATCAGTGTGTTTTTTGCCTTCTTGAAGTTTTCTCACTTTCCTCCATCAATCACCAACTGATATCCTGCATAAATAATCATCAGAACAATTACGGTTCCACTGAGATATGCGAGAAACTTTGCAATGGTCAGAATAAAACCACCTGCCTGCTGAGTAAAATTTTGCTGAGAAGCGATATAATAAAGGAAATCAACAACCTTGAGACCAACCAATGCCGCAATGACTCCAGTCAGATTTGTCATCAATTTTTTACCACCTCACTCTCACTCTTCTCCAGATGTCGGATTCATCATTTGAAATCCTGTCCATACGATCATGACAATCGCATAAAAGAACGCGCCTGCTTTAAGCAAAGACATAACAAAGAACAGCAAACCTGATCCGCTAATTACAGTATCTCTCAGACCTCAAGTTTGGTTGATCCCTGGGATCTTGATCAATGTTGAAAATATCCAAACCACACCAAAATATAATGCGGAACCAACTAAAATAGTAGTAAAGGATGAAAGAGCTGCTTTGAGATCATCTGGCTTTTTAGCTGAAATAACGAGTTTTGATGCAGCTGTAACTATTGCGATAAAGACGAGGAAATATCCCACATATTTTAAGATTTCTCGCAAAGCTCCTCCATTTCATTTTGGGAAAAAGAGTGCTTCAACATTCTCCCTAATATCTTTATCCCTACTAACAGATGCGATATTAAAAACCCTTTCTGTTCATTGACCATCGTTAGTTTTTCACTCAATCAAAGGTTTTGCAAAGTGATCTTCAAAATTAGGAGGTATTTTACTTCTCGCCTCTACAGACAAAAACGGAATCATAAAAAGCATTCCTAGCACCAACATCAGACTTATTTTCTTAATTTTATGCAACATAATCACATAACATATGGGATAAAACAACTATTTGGAGAAGAAAAAGTTGAGAAGTCAGACTACGATTTTGATAATCGCAACAAATCAAGTCAAAATTACTACTCCTATTATAATATTTTGAATATTTCCCTTCACGGTCTTGATATCTCATCCATCCACCATTCCTGAGCTATTGGTTACGAGCTTGAAGCCATTTCGCATGAGCAAAATTACGGCACCAGTAAGTCCAATAAATGTCAACCACTGCAAATAGGGCTCAATTTGCCCTGAAATATTTCCCAGTGTTGAGGTTATCTTGTATTTGTCTCATGTTCCCCAAGTTGAAGTCGCAGAAACATCATCAAGCTGTGTCTGCTGAGACTTAAAGTTCGAATTTGAAGTTTGTACAATACGGTTGAGAAAGTTCTCAGGAGTATCGTTTGAAAGAGAAGCTGCTGAACTACTTGCAAAGGTTTGCATCGTAGAAAGAGCAAAGAGCGAGAAGATAAAGAGGAGAACTTTTTTGACCATTGAATAACGATAAAAAAGAATAAAAATCTGATTTTTGAGCATTTGTTTTAGCTAGAGAGAGGAGATTATTCCTCCTCTTCTTTAGCTTGTCTAATTCTTGCCTTGATCGCAAAGAATGAGATCACTCCCACAAATCATACAGCCACAATACCAACAATCCAGAGTAAAACCTTAATTGCCGTTGGAAGTCCTCAAGAAGTTGAAGAATTATCTGTATTTTCAATAACATTAGTAGGAGGAGCCTTGAAACTATCAGATCACTGAAGCTGATCCTTACAAAAATCAGGGACAATCTGATAAGTCGTTGCTATAGTACAAAGATTTGGAACAATCTCTGATTTAAAGTCAGCTCTATCAATCTCATCATCACGGAATGTGGTTCCTTCTACAGATTTTGCTCAGATTTCTGAATAGATCGTATTGAGCAGATCAAGTCTGAAGTCTTGTACACTTTTTCCAGAAAGTACTGCAGAGTCAGCATTCTCAAACTTATTGAAGTTTGCATTGGTTGATTGCTGGAGCGTAAGTGGAAGGATTTGCAAGATAGCAGCCTTGGAAACTTCATAAGCAGAACCTCACTTGGCACCTATCGTTGCATGATCTGAAAGTGCAATCAATACCGCATTAAGCAAATCTTGCTGCTTTTTGGAAAGCTTAGTAGTCTTTTTAGCAAGATAATCTTCAACTTGGATTACATTTCCTCTGGTCTTTTGTACATCTCCGAGGTCATTTCTCAGTGAGATTAAAAGAATTTTCAGATCAGCATTTGCAATACTTTTTGCATCATCAATTCATGCAATAAGCTGGTTTAATTTTGTATACTGCGTTTTAAGTTCATCATCGAGAAGCTTATTTTCATAATCAGCAAAGGTTACCGTAAAGTCCTTTTTAAAGAGTTTTTTAGAACCTGTAGGCTGATAATAGATTCTTCCCATAATAGACTCTGAAACTGGCTGATAGATTTTATTAATAATCCTATTACAAGAGAATTCTGGGTCATTATCTGGTTTGGTATCCAAGTTGGAATCAACAGTAATATCCGTATCTATTCGACACTTATCCGTAGAGGAAGCTGTCTTTACATAAAGCATTACTTCGTTATTAAGCTGTTTTCCGAGGAAGATCTCAGGAGTTCAATCAGATTTTTTACTTGCTTCTGGCAAAGTGAGGAGCTGAAGCCCCGTTGTCAATGTTGTTAAAGCAGATTGAGATCCAACCTTAACATCAATAGTACTAGAAGCTTCATTGGCATTAGCATCCTTGGCCTTGATACGAACGGTATAGGTTCATGCCTTAGGATAGGTCATTTTAAATGTCTTCTTGAGTGTTGCATTGGCATCTTTAAGATTAAGTTTAGCGACATCAAGATAAGCCTGATTCCCCTTCTCACACTGTCTTACATCTCGGCAAATCTCTCTTTCGATGATTGTCCCAAGAGATACGTCTTTAAACAGAACCGTATTTCCCATACTTGCATAGATCAATGCTGGCTTAACAGCATTTCTCACAGTAATTGGAGCTGACTCCCCTATCCCCATATAATCTCTATAATAGACCTTGGCAACAGGCTTGTAAGGCTGATTTGCAGGAGATGGAGTAGTATAAGTATAAGTAATACGATCATCTTTGGTAACAAGATCATCATTTCCATCTCCATCAAAATCGATATGAATCACTCTACTCTTCACAAAGTCTGGTCTATCCGAAAGCACCTTACTAATCACATCAAAGGTTACTTCTTGCCCTACTTCTGTCGCGATCGTACTTGCTTTAAGTGTTACAATAGGAATATCTGGCTGCGTTCCATCATTTGGGAACATGATAAGTGGGCCATTTCACAAAATATCTTCTGAAGTCTGAACTCCATCATCATTATCAAACATCTTCACCCCAAAGACAAACTCTCAAGGCTGTCTTGGAATAGAAAAGTAAGTATAAGGAATATTTCATGGAGAAACTCTGGTTTCTAAGATTTTATTTGGATTATCTTTTGGATAATAGTACCATTTGAAATAGGAAATTGCTCCATCAGAATCTTGTGCATTTTCTGCTGTGACTTTCACAATTACTGGGTCAATTTTATTGGTATTGAAGATATCTTGTGCCTTGTTTGCAGTTTGCTGAAATCCAATTCCGATTTCATTTCCATACTGAGGCAGAAGCAAAGTTACATTTGAGAGTTTTGGCAATGCATTTACCACGCGGAACCAAATCCTTTGCTTAACATTTTTTCCAAGTGAGGTATCCTCTAGAGTATAATCAATATACTGACATCACAATGCAGGGAACTTATAAGAAAAGTTTTGATTCTGAATAATCTCATCGTTTTTGACTTGGAAATAATAGCGTAGATTATTGTTTACTCACTGAGAATTAACAGAAGTAGAAGTATCAATTGAGAATCTCTTTTGTCTATCGACTCTATAAGCTGAAACCGTTTGTCAGCTTCAGATTTCACATTTATCATTTTCACCTAAAACTGTTCCATATTCATCTTTGACAGCATAGGAGATGATTGGAGAATCCTTCTCTCCTACATATACGGTTTCATACACGGTATTGGTAGATCAAGAATCGTCGGTAACTTTGAGAGTCACTCTATAGTTTCAGACTTTTGAATACTTGTGTTTTTGGATAGCTTCAGTATTTTGTCTGATAGTAGATCCATCTCCAAAATCTCGCTCATAACTAAGAATATTCTTATTACTTGAAGCTTCAAAAGTGATATACGACTCCCATACTGCAGCTCTTGGAGTAGCTTTAAGCTGAGGTCTAAGCACTGATTGCACGACTACATCCTTGCTGATTTCTGAGATTTGTCCGTATTTGTCGGTAACTACAAGAGTTACCTTGTGAGTTCCTGGCTCATTAAAAAGGACAGTAACTCTTCTTTTATCATTTTGCTCTGATACATATTTTACCACATCTGGACTAGAGAACTTCCATTCATAAGTAAGTGAATCGTAGCCATTGGTTGCATCGACATCATTAGTAGAATCTGCATTGAAGGTAAATTCTGATGGATAAAGCCAGGTACTCGTTGGAGTAACGGTAAACTGAGGAATTGGTGCTGTAGATTCTACATAAAGATTAACAGTATCAATATTTTTTTGTCAAATTTCATCTTCGACGGTAAGTTTCACGGTATAGTTTCCAGGTTTTTTGAACTGTTTCTTGATTTCCTTTCCTTGTAAGGTATCAAGCTTATTTCCATCTGAATCAAAGAGCTCCCAAGTATAAAGCTTGATCCTAGAGGTAAGCGAATAAGAAGCAGCAGCTGAAAAGCTGAAAGTTGTCGAGGTTGTTCCCTTATCTGGAGTTTGTTGGATCGTTGCTACTGGGTCAGATACTGCAAGAGAAAAGTTTTCAGTAACTGTATTTCTCTCATTATCAGCAACAGAAAGCGATACGATAAACTCTCCCTGTGATGGCAATGGAAGATTGATATATCCTGGCTTTCAATCTCCTGCTCTAGAATACTTAAACCCATCTCTAGAAGTAATTGACCACTGATGAGAAAGAATCTCTCTTCATCCCATAGGCAAGGTAGCTGATCCATCAAAAACAATTCCCTTTTTAGCTTCTTGAACTCCTACTTTGAGAGGCTTTTGCTTTATCATCTTTTTCCCATTGGTATAGACGATGACATTAGCTGATTTTGGACTAACGTTTACAGAAACAGTTGCCTCTCCATCAAAAATTCCTGTATTAGAACTTCTAACGGTCAAATGCACAATATAGGTTCAGGATTCATTAAATTTATAGTTTACCACTGGTCCATAACCAATAGGTTTATCTGTTCCATCAATATCTCTATAGTACCAAAAATAATTTCTTGATGGAATCGTTTCATTGGAAGGATCAGTACTCGCTCTTGCATCAAAAGTCACCGTCAAAGGAGCTGGTCCAGAACTTGGTGAAAGTGAAGCGGAAGCTTTAACTGCATATTTATTTTGGATAGTATTGGTAATAGCAGTGATAGGAACTTTACAATTTTCATTAAATGAATTAAAGTTTTCTCTGGTTGCTGAAGCTGCCATAGTTTTAGTTGCTTGCTGACACTGCTTGTACACTACCTGAAAAGTATATTCCTGAGGAAAATAAGGGAAAATCTTTGTCATGATCGTATAAAGTTCTGCATACAAGCTTGAAGGTCAGATTTTTCCTGTTCTAGAATCTGCATCAATTTCTACAAAAATCTCCAAAAGTCTATTTCGTTGTTTTTGGATTTTATAATTAGCAAAATATTCAGTTGGGACAATAGAGTTATTGGTAGAACTAGCTGCCAAAACTCGAGATCCAAGTCCTACAAGCAAAACCCCAGATCCCAAAAGTATTTTTGAAAATAGGCTTAAAGTCTGACTTTTTTGTTTATTCATTCTTGGTCAAAGAAAGTTATAAAAACTCAATTCAATTATACTTAGCAAGGGGATTTTTTGCAAGTTTTGTCTGATATCGCTTGAAATAAAAACTTGACTTTTCCTAAAAGAGATATGAAAAATAAAAAAGCAATCCCTTCAGCAAAAAAAGGAAGAATTCAAACTATTTCAGCTAAAGCTTTACACTATTTTTCAAGATGATTTCTTATTTTCTCTTGCAATCAAAGGTTAAAACCCTAATCTAGATTCAGATTTTTTATCTTTTGAAAAAAGTTATGAAGAAACAAATACTTTTTGCTGGGTTTGCAAGTTTACTCTTGCTGACTGGATGTATCAATACTCCTGAACAAACTACAGATGCAATAGAAATTTCTCAAACAGGAAGCCAGATAACAAGTGGTACGTTAACCTTTAAAGCTGAATATGAAGCGCTCAATGATAATGACCACCCTCATCTAACTGTTCCTGAATCTCTCAACATTGAGACACTCGATTTTAGTGGAACCCAGTCCCTTTTGACTTCAGGAAATGGAGTATTATACCTTGGATTTCCTACATGTCCTTGGTGCAGAGTTTTGTTGCCTGAACTCTTTACCGCTATGAAACAAAGTGGTATCAATCAGCTCTACTACTTCAATCCAAAAGAAATTCGCGATCAAAAGGAGCTCGTAGAAGGACAAATCATTGTCAAAAAGGAAAGCACCCCAGAATATGACCGACTTTTAAATAAACTTGATGAAATCCTTCCTGAATACAAAGGGCTCAACAATCCTAAGATCAAAAGGCTTTATGTACCTACTGTCTTGATCATCAAAGATGGGAAGGTTGTAAACTATCATTTTGAAACACTTCCAGAACAGACCGATCCTCATACTCCACTCACCAGTGATCAGAAGATCAAACTCCAAGTTATTCTCCAAGATGCAATGAGTCCTCTAACTAATACTTCTTGTGCGATTCCAGCAGAAGGAGAATCTCCAAAATACTCTTGCTAAATTTTACTTCATTACAACCATCCTATGCATTTGCCAATTTGTCCAAATTGTAATTTTGAATTCCCGTATGAGAATTGAGAATATCGAATTTGCTCAAACTGTGATCATACTCGAAAAGAAGATGAAAAGTCTGATGCTCATGAATTGATTGTTATTGATAGCAATGGAAATAGACTAGCAGATTGAGATAGTATTATCATAATTAAAGACCTCAAGTTCAAATGATGAAGTATCAAACAAGGAACTAAAGTCAAAAATATTAGACTTGTTGATGGAGACCATAATATTGACTGCAAAGTAGAAGGAATATGAGCTATGGCGCTCAAATCTGAATTTGTCAAAAAAGCATAAAAAGCAGGGAATTAATCCTGCTTTTTTATCATTGAGAAGAAAAATCTAAACTAAAAGGATCTAAAGATCGCATTGAGTCAGGCTTTTTTTTCTTTTTCAATTTTAATTTTTTCTCGCTGTTCAGAAAGCTCTTTTTCCTTATCTGAGAAAAAGAATTCAAACTTATTGAGTTTTTCAGAGACAAATACTGGCTTATTTCCCTCAATCAAATCAATATTTTCCACATACAAAGGTTCGTTGTCAATCGAGATTTTTAAATTCTCATCTGGAGATTCAGAAGTAAGCGACAAAAGATGCTCTTCCTGCTCTTGGGAATCAATAAAGAGTTCAGTCTTTTTGATATTCAAAACTGGGATATCAGCGTTTTGATCAAGAGAAATAGAATAAGAAACCTGACTCTTGCTTGTCGTTCCTCCTGAAAGCTCAAAAGCATCTGGATCGTGCTGCAACTTGCGTTGAAGTCTAAGGATTTCCTTTGCTGAAGTAAGCAAATTGGTAAACTTTTGCATGAGTTTAGTCTGCTGGGAAACTGGCTCCTGTTCGAGCTGCTGATGGGCTTGTAAATCTTGATCCATCACCGAATTTTCTTGAGAATCAGCATCTAGATCGGCTGGCTGAGATTCTTCTTCAGCAAAATTAGTATCTACAACTGGAATTTCCTGTTCCTGTGTCATAGATTGAAAAGGTTGATCTAGGAGATCGCCGTCTTCTAAGCTTTCTGTTTCGACAATTGGCTCTTCTGGGAAATACTGCTCTACTACTGGAGTTTCTACAAAAGACTGATCAGAACTATCTTCAAAAGAAGGTTCTGGCTGCTCATGAAAAGCTGCATCTTGTACCTCAGGCTCAAAAGTAGGGGCTGATTGTTCAGTTGAAGTCTGAGGTTCCATATCAACAACTAAATCCTGAGGAATCGTCTCCTCAACCGGAGTATTTTGCACAAAATCATCTGCTGAAAACTCTGGAACAGCAGCTTCATCAGGAAGCTTCTCATCTACAGACTGATGATCTGAAGAAGGAACAACAGGTCTAAATTCAGAATTTTCTTCTTCATTTTGCATTTGAGGTACAACATCTTCAAATTGGAATTCAAAATTTGGCTCTCCTACGGGATTTGAAATTTGCTCAAACTTATCCAAATTTTCAAAAACTGCGGCGTTGCCTCAAAAAAATGGTGCTTTTGCAGTTTGTGCAGCCGGAGTACTCGCCTGTGGAGTAATCTGTGAAGGATTTGGAGTAGCGGTAGTATCTGACATTACTCATCATATACAAAGATAAAAAACATATTAATTATATTTAGAAAAGATTGTAAAGCAAATTTTTCGTTTTTTTTTGGTTTTCTGGGAAAAAGCCTTGCAAAACTATAGATAAGTCGTATATTGTGGTCAGCCGAGATCTTCGGCGATTCTTTAATTTATTATTTTGTGGTTAAATGACGGAAGGAATGATTATCAGCCAGACAAAACTATTCGTAGGTTGATTAAATTGGAAAATGAGAGGTAATGATCTCAAAACTGAATTCTCAAAGTATGGAGAAGTAGTATTTGCGAGAGTAAACCTCACTCAAAGAGAACAAGGAGAACCACCAAGAAGTAAGGGATTTGGGTTCGTAGAGTTTAAAAACGCAGAAGATGCTGCAAAAGCTAGAGCTGAAATGGATGGACAAGAACTCTGGGGAAGAGCAATCAAAGTAGACTTTGCAAAAGAAGACCCTACAAGACTCGCTGCTAGAGCTGAAGCTCACCACGATGAAGACGAAGAAGTTGAATTCTAAATATTGACTTAGATATGCTTATCAAATTTGATAATCAGTATATAAAGGTAAAAGCCTGACACTCTTAATTCAAGAGCATCAGGCTTTTTTTGTAGAACTTATTTATCAAACGAGCAAAGGATCTTACCAACAAACAAGAATAGCGGCAGAACAACCAATAGGAAACCGTAGATCCATTGGAGTGTTGCTATATACTGACTCCAGTAACATAGTACCACAATCCAACAGCCAATACCGACTATCAAGTCAGATGAAACTAAAAGCACTTTCTGTTTCTTGTCCGGATGTTTGTACCATATCTTAGATGGTATTATACAACACCAAACTCCTAAGGCAATAATTCCCAACAGAATCCCCAAGACCAGTATCTTCAAGGAGAATTCCACCAATGAAACTTCTCTGGTTAAAGTTTGTTCCAGCTCAGAGAATACAGAGCGATGTTCTACAGCCCCCTGCACTTTCCTTTGAGGGTCTGGCAATCTCGATGTCCATGCCATAAAAGAGAAGAAACTCCCTAGGATAGCTGCTGATAGAAAATTCCAAAAGAGGAACTTTCCAAGTTTTTTTAAGTAGACTTTCATACTAGTAATTTTTTTTCGTTAGACATATTTATTTTTATATTTTTATTATACATATTTTCTTTAGAATGTCAATCATTTTTATAGTAAAGAAAAAGGAAGTCTGATTTTAGTTTTTTGTTTTATTCATTTTCAATAAACATTGTCTTGCTCCTATAGTGGAGCGCCTCCATAATATCGCCCACTACAATATTCTCCCTCTCCTCCATATCTGCGATCGTCCTAGCCAACTTGAGCAAACGATGAACCACTCTCCCTGAGAGAGAAAATTTCTCAGTCGCCTTTGCGAGAAAATCTTTACTCGCACTATCAAGAGTGATAAACTGATCAATATCCTTTGCTCTCATATAGGCATTGACTTGAATATCCCCTCACTTGAAACGATCCTGCTGAATTTTCCAGGCTTTTTTCACTCCTTCAAAAAGCTCTGCTGAAGAAAGCGAAGCTGATTTTTCGAGAAGCGTTGAGATATTTTCTCTAGGAATTTCAAGGATCATATCTACTCTATCGAGCAATGGTCCTGAAATTTTACTTTGATATCTTTTAATCTCTGTAAGAGAACAAGAACACGCTTTGTCTGGGTCTTTATAAAATCCGCATTTGCAAGGGTTCATTGATGCGACAAACATGACATTGGCTGGATACTGAACCGTTCCACTTGCACGAGAGATATTGATTACTCTATCCTCAAGAGGCTGTCTCAAAACTTCCAATACCTCTCTTGGGAACTCAGTTAATTCATCAAAAAATAATATCCCCTTGTGAGCTAGAGATACTTCACCTGGAGTCAGATTTGCCCCTCATCAGATAATTGAAACCTTGGATGCGGTATGATGCACTTGCCTAAAAGGTCTACGCACAATTAAAGGCAGATCCTGATTGAGCTTTCAAACTACAGAATAAATCTGACTTACTTCAAGGATCTCATCAAAACCTAGAGGAGGCAATATGGTAGTCAGGGCTTTGCTTAGCATGGTTTTTCAGGATCAAGGAGCTCACACCATGAGCACATTATGCAATCCAGCTGCTGCAATACTCAAGGCTCTTTTTGCAAATAATTGCCCCTTGATATATTTAAAATCATTGGCATCGGAATCAGATTTTTCTCCTATTTCTGAAAAATTTTTGGCATTACGAAGATAGGAAAGCTGACTTCCTTTGAGGAAAAAATCTACAATCTGTGAAAAGTGTGTAATAGGAATAATCGTAATATCACTAATATATTCCAGCTCATAAGCATTTTCTCGAGGGATGAAAAAGGTCTGATATCCCTTTTGTTTAGCAGAAATCACACTTGGAAGAAGTCCATTTACTCTCTTGAGTTTTCCATCGAGCCCAAGCTCTCAGAAAAACAAGAATTCTCACATCCTCTCTGCATGATTGAGTCTCCCTTCATGAATCAATCCAAGCAAAGCTACCGCCATTGCAAGGTCAAAAGAGGTTCCTACTTTTCTAAGGTGAGAAGGAGAAAGATTGAGAATAAACTTTCTCTTTGGAAGATCAATACCGACATTTCTAAAAGTTGATCTAATACGATCTTTTGCTTCTTTGATACTCGCATCTGGAAGTCCAATAATCTCAATAGCTGGAAGTGCCTTGCTAGAATCTGCCTCAATAATAATCTCATGTCCAATCAATCAGAGATTCGTAAAGGTTTTGGTCTGCATAATCATAGAGAAAAAATTGGGAAAGAGTAAAAGGATTGGCGATTATGAATTATTCTATCCTTCATAATCAGCTTTTTGATCTTTTATAGATAAAAAACATTCTGACATTATTATTTTTCCACAAAAAATCAAGTAAATATCTATTATTTTAAATTTGTCAAAAAAAATATTGATAAATAAAAATAACTATTTTCCTAAAAGAAAAATCCCAGAAATGAATATCTGAGATCTTTTGTTTTTACTCTGATACTTTTACTGAGATTCTTGATTTTACTGTTGGGAGACGATCCCCACCAAACAATCCTAAGTCTATCGAAGAGCTTGATATTTCTGGATAGGATTGTATCAACTTTTGCGTCTCAGAAACCGTCTTTCCTGAGACAAGATTTTTGATAGAGGGAAGAATACCTTTGATATCCCTTTTGAAATCGTAACCTTGAAGAATGGAAACCTTTGTCGGTAGAATATACAGTGCATTGGATCAGATTTGAGAATTTTCCCCTGAAAGCTGAGCCACTAGAGTTTCTGATTTTAAATTCTCATAAAGGAAACTTAAAGAATTAGGATCTATACTAATTAGGTGAATACTGTCTGCCTGTCTTGCACGAACATATTCACTAAACGCATTCATTAAATCCTCCCGATTAACATAGAGAAAAGAAAAAGAAACCTGAGCATATCCTTTGAGACTCGTTGCCTTATCTCCGATTTTCCCATCAATAACAATATTTTCTATTGTTGTTTTGACCAATGGAGAGCTAAGAAATACCACAGCATTTTTTTGTTGGAATTGCTGTTTTACTGTGGCAAGCTTATTTTGATAGACACTATCGGTAAGTTTTTGCCTGAGGATAGCGTGATCTTTTTCTGATACAATTCAGAGCGAAGTCGTAGATCAGCCTTTAAAGTCTTCTATTGCTTCTGCCCAGATCTTGGTTAAAAGATAACTTTCCTTGATATTCTTGATGGTCAGCTTGCTACCACGAGCGATATTTCCTCTGACTCAGATAAGGTTGCCTGCTTCATCATATTCTGAGGCAGTAAGCTTAACCTTTAGTTCAGATGCCTTGTCTGGAGCTCCTGCGGGAATAGAAATTGGCTCCTTACTGACAAAGATCGTCCCATCTGAGGCAATAAACTTTGTATTTGCGAGTAAATCAAATTTGTTTGGAGTCCTATTGTAAATTTTTACCGTTCACTCTGAGGGATTACTGATATGATGAATATTATCCGTGCTAATTGACATCTGATACTGATAACGAATTGATCAGGTCTGATAAGGGATACTTAGCTGCCTGATAACTCCGCTCAAACCCTCAAATCCCTGAGGATAATAACGGAAATTATAAATGATATCTTCACTATTTTGAGCAGGGAGAAGCGTAATCGTAGCTGATGGCATAAAAAACAGTACCACAACCCAAAGCAGAGCAAGTCCAACTACCACCTCTAATCCAAAAATGAGATAAGTAAGATATTGTTGATTATTTTGCGTCAAGAGATGAAATCTTTTTCTATCAAAGAGGAATAACCCTAGCGTTCTAAGAATTTTTACGATAGGTCTTTGTTTTTGTTCCAAGACTCTAAGTCCTACTTGCTCAAAATAGGTTCTGTTAAAGTTTTTTTCAGCTTTAAATACAATATTAAGCTGTCTCGTATTGATAATTTCCTGAACCTGTCTCCCCCATCGTTGATTATCAAAAAAAGCATGTTCAGAATCGATAGCGATCTCAACCTGCTTATTTGAAGGAATTTTTTCTAGAATTTTCAAGATTTTGTAAATACTATCGGTCTTGGAAAAAAACAGTTTCATACTCGCCTCTCATTGAGAGAAAATAAAAGTTTAGTATGGCTTTCTCCATCTCCTTTGAAGCACAAAAAGCCAACAAATCAGAACCAAAATCACGATATGATAAAGATCAAAACGGACAATCCCCATATTAATAATTCCATGCGCTGGATAATTCCAAAAGGGTAAGATCAAAAGCAAAACTCCAAGGAACAAGATGAACCCCCAAATCCCAAGTCAGTTTTTTTGGCTCGTCATCTTCCAAAAGGTAATCAAAACATTGATAAGCAATGCTCATATTGAGAGGAAGATTCCGATAGGATAGACTCCACTGGTATACTTGATGAGATCACTCTCAGCTACAAGCGCCTGGACACACATCCAACTCTGACATTCCTTTCCTACAAAAGTATCTCCGAGAACTAGAAACACTCAGAGAACAACCATTGCATTGATCAATCCAAAGAAAAAGATGTCTATCCATATCTTTTTACTTTCACTCCTCCTAAATGAAGAGAGGAAGTATAATATTGATCCGAAAATCGCAATCAAAAGTCCCAAAAGTCCGAAACGATAACCGTATGGACTAAAAACTCCAAATGAAGTAGGGATTAGTGTTTGATTTTGAAGTACAAATGTACTATATAGTCATAAAATATAAGTTGAAATCAACAAAACTGGCAATCGAGTAAAAAATTTCACAAAATCCTGATTGTATTTTTTGCTCAACTGATAGACAGTAATCAGGAAAGTTATCCCCGCAAGGATAATTCCAATTCCCGTCATATACCACTTTACGCCAAAGACTTCAATATAAGGAAACATGCCAAACAATAAACATATAAACGGTTATCTGAGATACTGCACGAGCTTTGTCTCTCTAAGAGCAGTAATTCTGATAATTCCTGGATAGTCGAGTTGTTCTTCGATCTTTTCTCCAATCTTTTTCAATAATCACTCTACTTGGATATCGGAAATAAGTTTTGGATTAACAAAAACCATAATTTCTCTTCAAGCCTGCATAATATGTACTTTATCTACTCATTCTACCTCGAGAATGAGCTTCTCAAGTTCACCCATTTTCTCTATAAAGAACTCCTTGGTATCAAATCTTGCACCTGGTCTAGAAGCAGACATAGCATCTGCAGCTGCAACGATCCATGAAATTGGATGAGTCATTTCTACATCATAGTGATGTGATTCTGCAGCATTCACAATAATTGGATCCATACCCCACTTACGAAGCATGTCAGCTCCCACCTTGGTATGGGATTCTCCTGCTCCTGCTAGCACCTTTCCTACATCATGCAAAAGTCCTGCTCTCTTTGCTATTCAAGCATCAAGACCCAATTCAACAGCGATCATTTCTGCTGTTTTTGCTACCTCTAATGAATGAATCCATAAATTTTGTCCATAACTATATCTGAGGAAGAACTGACCAATCGTTCTCACAATTTCAGGTTTCATCATAGGGATATTAAGCACTGTTAATGCCTCTTTTCCCTTTTCAACCAAAGTCACCTCAAGATCAGCCACAACTTGATTGTAAACCTTCTCAATATAGAAAGGATTGATTCTTCAGTCTTTGATAAGAAGTTCAAGGGTTTTTGCTGCGATGAATCTTTTTTCACTATCGAAAGATGAAATTCTAACACTTAATGGAGTATCATCAATCAGAAGCTCAACTCCGGTCAATTTTTCAAAAAGTGAGATATTTCTCCCCTCTCTACCGATAAGTTTTCCCTTAAACTCTTCACTTGGGAGATCGATCATCTTGGAAGTAAATTCACTTACCGTATCTGCGGCAATTCTTGGAAGGGCCTGAGAAATAATCATCGCTGCTTCTTTCTGAGCTTCTTCTGCTTTGATGGTTTTAAATTTTTCAATATATCTAATAAGTTCAGCTTGTGATTCTTGTTCAACTCTTTGAAAGATTTCAGTTTTTGCATCTTCTGGCTTGATATTTGCTATTTCTGAGAGTTTTTCCTTTTGTAGGGCAATAATTTCGTCAATTTCTCTTTGTTTTTCTATAATTTTGATTTTTTCTTCTTCGAGTTTTTCAAGTTTTTGATCCATCTTCTCTTCTCTAATGAGGAGACGATTCTGGATTTCTTCCATCTTGGCTAACCTTTGATCCTCGATTTTTTGAGCCTTGATCTCAGCCTGTTCGAGAACTGATTCAGCTTTTTTTCTTGCTTCTTTGAGCATTTCTTCTTCGGTTTCTCTTGCTCTTTCCATTTTGGCTTTGTAACGGAGCTGTTTTTCACTAAGGGATTTTTTATATCCGTAAAATCCAGCTGCTCCTCCTATAGCTAGTGAGACAGCAGCGGTAATGATCGATCATAGTATTGGCATTATATCATCGTTTAATGCATAAAAAATTATAGCTCTATAGGTAGAATATTTCATCAAAAATGGGTGAATATTCCAACATTAGAGATTGATTAGTCTAGAGATTAAGACTTTTAGCTTATTCCACCAAAAATCCTTGTAAGTATAAAATTCTGACCATCAAATGCAAATGAAAGTGAAAAAAACTTGCAATTATTTCCCAAAACAATATATTTATGAGCGTTTATTTGTTAACCAATACAAGCATGACAAAAACAACACTCGAACTCACTCCTGAGACTCATGAAAATTTTCTTAAGCTCAAAGCTGCTATCGAAGATATGGCAGGAGAGAGTGTAACTGATGATCAAGTTGTTGATTTTATGATTAGAAGTATGCTCAATGCTGTAGAACTCCCTGAAGAAGAGGGGGAAGGATGTGGATGCTGTGGTCATGATCACCACCATCACGGACATCACGAGCACCATCATCATGAGCACCATCATCATGAGCACCATCATTGCGATTGTCAAGATGAGAGCAGTGATGATCAATGTGAATGTGGTGATCAATGTGAATGCGGTGATCAATGTGAATGCGGTGATCAATGTGAATGCGGTGATCAATGTGAATGTGATGATCAATGTGAATGCGGTGATCAATGTGAATGTGATGAAGAAAATCACTGCGGATGCAAATCACACTAGTTGAGAACTTTTTTTCCGAGTATCGTTCAATAAAAAAAAGAAAGAAGTCTGATTTTGGACTTCTTTTTTGTATTAATGAGAAGATGATTCGATTCGATGGAGAATCTTTTGAATGAGTGCGTGATAATCAATCCCTTCGGCGAGTTTTTGAGTGGCGAGATGATAGTCAAAGTACTCTGTTTCTTCGCCAACTTTATCATAAGGAACTTTGAGAAGCAAACGCGGAAATCTAAACTGATCTGCGACCAACTCAAATCCCCAGCTCTCCATATCTACAAAGCCCTCTCAGTCAATATTCCATCTTGTCATAGGCACTTCTGAGGAATAAATACTAGCTACTTCTCCACAGAGAAATGGAAGCGGTGGCAGAAGCTCCTTGCTCGTTGCAAGGTTTTTGATTCTTCAGATCTGAAGAAGCTTTGGAGGTATTGAGGAAGTATAATATCCACAAACTCAGATATTCACAAGGAAAAACTCCTCTTGGGCATGCTGAGTCAAGTATTTGGTCAAAGCAAAGATCATTGCATAATTTCCCATCCCTGTGCAGAGGTAGTCGATCTGGAGTTTAGTCTTGAGATTAAGGGATTTGATTTGGGTTTTAACAGTCTTGAGCTCTCAAGGAGTCGCACACACGATCAGAATTTTCATCTTTTTTTGGGAAAGAGAGATAAATAACTGAAAGTGTAGTGATTAACAAAGATCTTTCAAGACTTTATAGTCGACTTTTCCTGTTCAGAGGAGCGGTAGCGCTCAAATTGGCTTGATTTCATCGATCTGAATGAGATTATTTACTCCCTGAGACCTTAGGTAGGCATTGACTTCTGAGAGACTAAGATCTAGATCTACGGTAAAAAGGACAATTCTGATTCAGGATTCTAGTTCTTTTCCCTCAATAGCAAGATTAAGAGCCTCAGAACTACCAAACCTTGCAGAAAGCAAGGATTCAATAAAAGGAAGCGAAATCATCTCTCCACCAAGCTTGAGAAATCTTTTTTGCCTTCCTGTGATATACAAAAATCCATCTTTATCAAGATATCCAAGATCTCAGGTCTTGTATCGCTTTTTACCCTCAAGGGAGATAAATGGAGAGGCGATTTTGCTATCCTGATAGCCAGAAAAAACGCTTGGAGATGAAAAATAGATCATTCCCTCCTGATTGAGCGGCTTTTCCTCCAGGCTTTCGAGATCCAGGATTTTTATCTCTCCATTGGAGATTGAGATTCCAGCAGATTGTTTTTTTTGCTTTTTGAGCGTATTGATTGAAATAATAGGCGAACACTCAGTAATCCCATAACCCTCGAGGATAACTGCTGAAGGAATCAGCTTTTTGGCTTTTTCAAAGACAGACTCTGAACACTTCTCTCCACCGGTAATCACATAACGAAGTGAGGTAAGCTGATCAGGACTGGCAACATTTAATAAATTGCGGAGAAAGGTTGGTGTAGTGGCAAGGAGTGTAGGCTGAGTATGCGCAATCAGGCGAGCAACACTCAGAGAGTCGTTGGGATCTGGGGTATTGACTAGCCTCAGTCCTGCCACCAGTGGCAAAATCGTATTTACCGTAAATCCAAAACTATGAAACGGTGGCAAATAGCCCAAAAGCCTCTCATCATGTTTGATATCAAGAATCCCTAATGCTCACTGGAGATTGGAGATGAGATTGCGATGTGTGAGAGGAACTGCCTTTGGCAAGGCTTCACTTCAAGAAGTATAGAGAATAACGGCAGTAGGATCAAGCTTTGCAGGGATAGGAAAATAAAGCGAGCGCGCTAATGCCCGAAGCTTGCGAGAAAGTGGGATATTTTTGAGGAGATCTTCGAGAAAGACAAATTCATACTGATTTAATCGAGCAATATTGATCTTTTGATAAAAGGCCTTGGAGGTCAGAATTTTTTTGGTTTTTGAAAATTTGACACAATGCTCAAAAGCTGGCTGTGAGTGCGTCCAGTTCATCATTACGGGAATTTTCTGAGCAAGATAGGTCGCCAAGAGCAGAATTGAAGTACTTGCAAGCGCTGGGAGCATAATACCAATATACTCCCCCTCAATGGACTTGAGATAGTCGGAGATAAGAAGCGACTTGAGGACAATATCCTTTCTCGACTGTAAACCGAAGAGCTGATCGTAGACTTGTGATGCAGTTTTGTCAGACTTCCACTGAGATTTGAAATGCTGAAGGATATTTTGCTCAGGATTGAGATTTCGAGAGAGATTCTGTGGCGAGATATGCCAATCACAAGGCTTAAAAAGCTGACTCTCGCTCTTGGTCAGTCCCGATGCCATAGCTACCATATCAGCTACGGTCTTGAGCTCAAGGATCGGAGTATTGGAGGCATTGGGATAGGTAGAGAGAATGGTATTCTTGAGCTCTGCCATATCGAGCGAATCCAGATACAAGTCAAAAACCAAATGCTGATCAAGTGAAATATTGGTCTCTGGAGTCAGATTTTTAATCTTTTTGAGTTCTGAGGAGACAAAATCAACGATATCAGTTGAGAACTTAGAAGTATCATAGGAACGAGTATCTTGCAAAGAAGCGATAGAATTGGTAATGGTAGAAGGAAGTTTTTTGTGCTTAACATCGTTGAAATAGAAGTAATGTGGAAGATAATTGAGCTTCTCCTCCCCTCTTTGATTATAAAAATCCTCCAAATACTGATTGAAACTGACTAAATCACCTTGAGACAAGTCTTTAAGAGTTGAAGTCTGATCAAGGATTTCGATCAGAATTTTTCTTTTTGGGAGAAAAATAAAAAGGTTTGCGATGAGATACCAGACCGCCTTTACAAAAGTAAAGAAAAGCTTAGGACGAGTACCATTCCAAGCATTGGACCACATTGATCACCAGAGTCCTGAAACCCTCACAGTTAGCACTTTGATCTCAGGGAGAGCGGATTGAAGTGCAAGATAGGCTGATTTTTTGGCTCAGAGATATTCCTTCCCCTGCCCGGCAATCTGTCCTGAAGGGAAAAGCAAGACAGAATCGCCCGTCTCTAGTGCAGACTGGAGCTGATCAAGGGAATGATTGAGGCGTGAGGCGAGAAGCTGAGTATCCTTGCTCGAAGACTCCTCTACCGCAATCGCTCCAATACGATCAAAAAACCACTTGAGAAAACGATTGTTGGCAAATGCAGAGGTAACAACTGGCCTGAGGCGTACCTTAGGGACAAAAAGCGAAAAAATAATCATCGGCTCCAAAAGAGAGCTATGATTTGGCAATACCAGATAGCTCTGTCCAGATTTTAGCTGAGAAAATCCTTTGATCTGAATATCATAACGAAATCTCGCACACCAAAGAAAAAGTTTAGCTAATCGCTTCATCATAGGGAAAAGGGGATAAAAAGTCAGATTTTTGAGGGATTTTTTACGAAGTAAATAACGCAAAGCGATATTTTTTTAGTATAATCTGTTTAAGTATAAAGGTTTTGTGATTTTTCGCAAGTTTTTTTTGAGGATGATGAGGCTGAAGTCTCAGGAGTTTTTTTATAAATAAGAAAAAATCCCACACCATCGTGTGAGATTCTTCTCTAAACAAGATCACTAGAAAGTATAGATATATCTAAGTTCTGATTTATCTTTATAAGTACAATTCCCCTTAGTATCATTAGCTGCCGCTTGTCCTTTTGTAAATTTTGTACATAGTTTTAGACTCGATAAGTCTGTAGTATTTGCAATGGCTCATACATTACCAGCTCCCATTACCCAGTTTGATCCTCACTCTGTTTCTGATCTAGCCATAAGAACAAAACCTCCTTTAGGAATTGAATTCTTTGAAAGAACCATATACCCATATTGTCCATTAGCAATTGTGCTATTTTCTCCTCCTGAAAAAGTATTAGCCTTATTTGGATCTAGAGGCAAAGAAGAAAGATCTACAACATCTCTAAGATCCTGCCCAATTTCACTTGCTGGGATCATTTTCTTATCAGCCGTCTGTGTACCTGTTCCTAGAGGCAAGTCTCCTCTATTATTTACATAAGAAACCAACGCTGAACCAAGCTGAGAGAGATCTGACTTTCTAGCTGTATCTCTAGCTGAAGCTTGGGCTCCTTGAAGTCTAGGAAGCAAAGCAGCTGCGAGGATACCGATGATCACCACTACGATGAGCATTTCCACGAGTGTAAAAC
>ERZ773267.390-NODE-390-length-30440-cov-4.037025_pt1 | contig 30440 bp, 25 predicted proteins | sample MGYA00511959_ERZ773267 | MGnify/ENA primary metagenome ERZ773267 (study PRJEB29015, sample SAMEA2738165) | human oral metagenome | biome: human oral; feature: human-associated habitat; material: saliva | place: China | collected 2240 ... | reverse complement strand
GCAAGCGGTATGGATTGCATGCAATTTAGATTTCTTGAGAATGATGAACGAGATAGTCACTTTTCAACACCGCAAGCGGTATGGATTGCATGCAATACCGTCCCTCACAGCCCTTGGGACAGCTGAACCCAGAAGCAGGTTTTCTAAACGGATCGCTCTTTTTGGCAAATCGCCGCAACCCCGCGGGATTTTTTTGTCGCCAAAATCGGCTGAAAACGTCCGCAAACCCTGTAATATCAAGGAAACTTTTGTCCACGGGAAAAATCTAAAACTCATGGCATTTTCCCGAGAATTTCTTCCTTCACTGTAACAGAGTATAGCATAGAAATATGTCCGCTGTCAACCGTGTACAACCGCATACATGGCCATGCTTTTTGTGTACGAAAAAGCTGCCGCACACGATTCAATGTGCGGCAGCCCTTTCTTGCCTCCTCAGCGTGCGAAGTCGAGTGCGCTCTTCAAGATTACGCGATCTTTGAAGCGCGTGTCGCTTTTGTCGCCGATGCGCATCATGGCGGTCTTTTCCTGCCACTTGGGAAGGCTCGTCTTGTTCCAGTCGAGCAGGCAGCGAAGCTCCTTCATGCTCTTCTCGAAGGCTTCTTTTCCTTCGCCCAGATGCTCTTCGCGCCACCGACGGAAGGCGGCGAGGCATTCTTCGCCCGTGCTCTCTTCGAGGCTTTCGCGCCATGCACCGTCCGTGAAGAGTCCCGCGAACTGCTCTTTGGTGTCTTCGAGCAGGAGACGCGCCTTGAGGCGCACCGAGCCGAGGCCGAGGGATTTTCCCTGCCCGATCTTGAAGCATATATCCTCGCCGTCCGCGCCGAGGGAGAAGACTTCGAGCAGAGCACCGAGTTCTTCGGGGCGCAGGTTCTTGAAGCGGATCGAGCCGGAAAAATGTGCGCCGGCGGCGATGGGGCGGATTTCCTGCGTGCCCTTGACGACCTTGTCACGCTCGGGGTCGAGCCGCCATGAGTCGGCGCTTGCCTTCTGATGCCAGTAGAGCTTGTAGCCGCGGATCGGCGCCGCGCTGTCCCAGTGCTGCGGCTCTTTTCCCGTCTGTTTCAAGTATAGCTGGAAGGATGTGGGATTCGGCGTCATCAGCGGATGGGAGCGCGACGGCGCGAGCTGGTCAGCTGCGCCTTGGAGCACGGCGTCTTCGAAGATGACGCGCCCCGCCCAAAGCGCCTTGCAGCCGAAGATGGCGTCGGCGAAGTCGATCGTGTCCTTTTGAAGCGCCGCAGGCACATGGTCGGCGATGGACTTCTCATAAGGGATGCGGTAGTAGCGTCCGTGACCGAAGTGCTGCACGACGCCGTCTTCCGCCATGTAGAAGCATGGGGCGCAGAAGCTGATTTCGGCATCGTGCGTGAAGCCCGCCGCTTCCCTGCGCTTGAGTCCGTTGGCGAGGAGATCGAAGCGTCCGCGGCTCTTGTCCTCGCGGTAGCCTTTGAGGACGCTTTCGGGCACGGGCAGGCGGTGCTCCTTGCTCCAATCTGCCTTGCTTATGCGGAAGTAGATGTACTTCTTCTGCGGCGAGCGTCCCGTGATGACGTCGGCGCTCTGCTCCTTGTGATGCCAGCGAATCTCGGCGCGGTTTTGCTCTTCGCCGCGCGGAATCTTCAGGCTCTCCTTGTCGGCGGGGCAAACGTAGTATTTGCCCTGCACGGCGATGAGGAAGCCCGCATTCGCCTTGGAAACGGATTTTGCGACCTCGATGGTCTTGCCGTCATCGGTCGTTTTCGACACGGTGATATTTTCCACCATGCGCTCCTTGTAGTAGTCGCGGAAGCTGGCAAGGCTGTCAGCGAGCGCGCGCGAGTACAGGTGGCGCTCGGTGAATTCCGCGCCCGGGCGCATCGCGCCGCCCGATACCATGCGCACCATGTGCTTGATGAAGCCGCGCAGCGTGCTGCCCGGCACGATCGGCTCGCCCGTCGGCGAGAAGAATTCGTTCGTATCGCCGCTGCTGCCGCTGCCGATGAAGAGCGGGGTCAGCGTCTCAAGCGAAAGTTCGATGCGTCCGCTCTTCGCGCCGTCCGCACATACATATTTGCGGTAGAGGTGAAGGCGTTCCTTCTCATCCATCTTGTGCCAGTCGAATCCCTGGTCGAGCGGTGCGGGCACGATGGCCTCGGGCAGCGACACGAAGTTGTAGGGTGCGCTCGCAGGCTCCGTCGTCTTGGGGCGCGGCGATGCGCCGCCGCCCTGTCCGCGATAACCGCCGCGTCCGCCGTAGCCGCCTTGCCCGCGATAGCCGCCGCCCTGCCCGCCGTAGCCGCGCCCGCCATGGCTGCCGCCTTGGTTTCCGCGTCCGCCGCCATAACCGCCGCGCCTTTCGCCGCTGCGTCTCGGGCGGCGGCTTTCCGCCTTCTCATAGGCGGCGCCCCAGTCCTTCTTTTCCTCTTTTTCCTCGGGGACATCCCTGCCGAACCCTTTGGCAAGTTTTTCTCTCCAATCGTCTGCCATCGTTATCCCTCCTCCAGCGGCACGACCGCCTTGTAGCGCATATCCTCGTAGCCCGCCTGCTGCGTCTCGGGATCGTAGCCGATGTAGCAGCGCGTGACGAGAGCGAAGCGCTCCCCCTCTTTCTCAGTGGGAACGGTCAGAGAGAGGCCGCGCCCCGCATCGGCGAGCGTCACATAGCCGTCCGCGCACGCTGTGCGCTCGCCCCAGAGCGGCGCAGCGCTGTCGACGGCTTCCGTGCCTTCGCCGTCCTTGTCAAAGATGTAGCGGCCGCGGAACTTGCCGCGCTTTTTCACAAGATGCAGTTCCTCCGTCTCGTTGAAGGCGCGCATCTCCCCGATGAGCGAAGCGTCGAGTGCGCTGTCGTCGGCGAGATGGATCGCGCCCGCCTGCCAACGCCCCCAGACGATGCGATGGAATTGCCAGACGATGAGAAGCGCGTCTTCCTTCATGTGCGTTCTGAGCGCTTCTTCGAGCGCCTGCTCGGAAAGGTCGACGCAAAGTCCCGCCGTCTTTTCGGAGGAGAGGCCGACGATCTTGAGCGGAGCGCTGAAATCCGTGTTCTTCATGCTTCTTTCGCCTCCTCTTCCATGTCGCGCAGAGCTTTGGCGAAGGCTTCGAGCTTTTCTGCAGCTGCTTTTTCCACCGCGCCCGCCGCGCCGATTTCAAGAACCTCATCATCGAACGAGACGGTCGCCGCTATGCCTTCTAAGAGTCCGCGCCCGACGGAGCTTTCGCCGCCGAGGGGGATCGCGCCCTGCCAGAGGTCGCGCAGCAGATAGAGGGCGAGTCCCGCCTCCCACGGCGCATAGTTCTCGATTTCGTAGTGCAGACGGAGCGTCGCCTCGCCCGGCTTCTCCTGCCAGACAGGCTCATCGGTGAAGAGGACGCTGTCGACCGTGCCGCCCGTGAAGCAGTCGAGGCGGTTTCGCGCGTGCGCTTGGGGCTTGACGCCCTTTCGGAAATAGGCCTCGTCGACGAGGAAGCGGCTCTTCTGCCGCCGCGCGTCCGTGCTGCAGCCCATGAGGCTGTCGAGCGCGGCGGCGGGCTTCTTGAGAATCGTCAGGATTTCGATGGCGCGGTGGCGAAGAGCGCCCTTGATGCTCGTGCCCGGAATGAGGAAATCCGCGCCGCTCTTCTTCTGCTGCGACTTGATCTTGCGTTCTGCCGCTTTTTCATCGACGTCGTTCTCGCGCACGATGAGCGAGCGGCGGATGGCGAAGGCGGCGTCGACGGAAAAGACGCCCGCACGCTTTTTGCCCGCCGCCTTGCTGCCTTGGGCGATGCATTTGGCGTCCTCGCGGAAGAGCCAGCGGCGCACGTCGTCGAAGTCACTGAAATCGTAGGTGGAAATGCGGATGTCCGCCGCCGAGGCCTTGCCGAATCCCTTGGCGGTCAATGCACCGAGGCGCACGCCTGCGGCGAGGCGGTCGGCGAGCGTCTGCACCGCTTCTTCCAGCCCCTTTCCCGCATGGGCGCGGCGCACGGTGACGGTCATGCGCAGCCGGCCTTTCGCGCCGCGCTCGACGGCTTCGTAGTTGTACTTGCGCCCTGCAAGACTCGTGCGTGCGAAGTCCGCGATTCCCACGCCGTCGCGCACAACGATGGCGGCGTCTTCGAGGAGCACGTCCTCGACGTCGATGGCGCTCTGTGCGCCGCCTGCCTTCTCGCCGCGCTCTACCGAGCCGAAGAGGAGCGCCGCCTCCTCATCTGCGAGCAGCGTGCGCAGCACGCCCGCGAGCGATGTGCCGGGAATGAAGGGGCGTTCCTTTTTATCTTTCAAAACCTGCATGTCGGTTTCCTGCCGGGCTTCAAGCGCCGTCAGCCCCGTGCCAATGAGCAGCGGGGAGTCGAGCGAGAGCGTGCCTTCGAGGAGGATCTTCTTCGTGACGCACGCCATCTGGCCGTTTGCCAAAACGCTTGCTTCTGCCATCAGTCAGCCGCCTCCTTTCGCTGCTGCACGGCTCTCTTTCGCGCGTGGCGGAAGAACCAGAGCCAGTAATCGTAGAAGATTTCCCCGTCGTCCTTCAGCGCGGGACGCGAAAAGCCTGCATCTTCGGCAAGCTCTTGCGGCACTTCCGCTGAAAGGTCGAGCGAAGCGTAGGGCGAAAGTTCAGGACGCTCGCCTCGGAGGATGTCGCGCAGCTCCGCCGCGCCGAGCTTCACGCCTTCGAGATGGCGGGCGAGCGGCGTGCGCTTCGCGCCGACCTCGGCGGCGAACTTCGCGCGAAAACGCGCCGGAGCGCCTTCGAGGTCTTCGCGCGGCCCGAGCATCGCCTCCAGACGCGCGAAAGCGTGGGTCATGCCCGCGAGCTTTCCCGTGAGGGCAGAGGCGTCCTTGTACGCCGCGAGGCGAACGCTCTGGGCGATGCGCCGGCGCAGGACGGCGCGGACGATGGCGCGCGCGCGTTCGCTCTTGACGGGGCGGCGCTCGGGTCTTTCCTGCGTCGCTTCAAAGAGCGTCGGCGCGTCGACCGTCCACAGGGAGAGCCTGCCGAAGCCCTCCTCCGTGCGAGAGCCTGCGCCCTCGGCGAGGAGCGCGGCGAGAGCCGCCGCGTCGCGGCTCGTCCACGGCGAAGCCTTCTTCAGCTCGAAGATGGAGCCTGCGTCCAGCCCGAACTGCGTGGGACGGCGCATGTTCCAGACGCCGACGAAGTTCGACGCCGAGGCGGCAGCCGCGAAAATGCGCCCGAGGGAAAAGTCGTCGGATTCGGCGCTTTCTTTGAGCGGCGCGAGAAATTCCTCATCGAGCGCCTCGCGTGCGTTCCGCGAGAATGCGACGTCCGAGAGGAGCGGCGTCGCGAGGCGCAGGCGCAGAGTGCTCGAAAGGAGCGATTGGGCAAGGGCTTCGAGCGGTGCAGGCGCATCGAGCGCGATGCGGCACAGTCCGTACTGCGTGGAGCGCGACTTGCCGATCTGGCTGAGGAAAGAGCCGTCCTCGCAGTCGATGCTCGTCAAAAGCTCTTGAATGTCCGCCGCTTCGCCGACGATTTCGCCGCAGAACGCCTGCCCCGGAAGCAGCGACTCGTAGCTGTAGATGCCGCCCTCCGTGCTCTTCCCTGCGAGACGTTCGCCGTCCTCGTCGCGGCTCATGTGGAGCGAGATGTTCTTCGCCGTCTCCACGCGCTCGATCGCCGCGCCGCGCACGATGCCGCAGCCCTTGAGCGGCTTGTAGCCCTTGAGCGCCGTGCCGTCCGACGCTGAGAGGTCGGCGAGGGCGGAGGAAAGCTTGTCCTTTTGCAGCGAGAGCGGCAGGCGCATGGCACTTTCGCCGCCTTTCGACGGATAGGCGGCGGAGAATTTCAGCGCCCCCGTGAAAAGGCGGCGGAAGGCTTCGGACTCGTGGGCGTCTCTGCCGAGGTTCTGCGCCTCGATGAAGCGCGCGGCGATCATGCCGCGCACGATCGAGCCGCTGATGGCGTCGCCCGATTCCGTCAGGATCGCGCCCTGGCTGCCCGCCGTGAGGACGAGCGGCGAAAGCGCCTCGATCGTCAAGGGGATTTTCCGCATCTCTTTCAATCAGCCCACATCCTTTCCGAGCGCTGCCAAGAGAAGTTCCTCGCCGCCCGAAAGCGTGCAGCGGATCTTGCCGAAGCCGCGGTTGCGCTTGAGTCCCGCCGTGCGCAGGTTGGCGCAGGCGAGCGCGAGCGCTTCGGCATGGCGCGCCTCACCGCCCGTCAGCGTGATCTCGCCGCAGAAGACGAGGTCATCGGCGAGAGCGGCCTGCATGTTGTGCAGCGAATTGTCGCGAGCCGTGCCGCTCTCCTTGTCGATCTCCGTCTGGAAGCGCACGGTCGTGTACTCTTCGAGGACGTCGAGCGGCGAGAGCGCCGCCTCGTAACGTGCCATCAGATAGGCGAGATCCGCGCTCAGTTCCTCGTAGCCCTCGGGATGAAGATCGTGCAGCGAGAGGCGCACGAGAGAGTCTTGACCTTCGCCGTGGCGGAAAAGCTCCGCGACCGTCCGGCGCGTGAGGAAACTGCGCCCCGAAAGCTCCGCCATCTCCGCGACCTCGACGGCGCTCTCATAGAGAAGCCCGCGAAGCCGCTTGGCCGGGAAGAGCGGGATGCCGTACTTGTCATGCACGATGGCGGAGTCGAGCGTCACGTCCGCCTTGCCCGAGGTCAGGGCGAGCGGCGAGAGCGCTTCGATGCGCAGAGTGTAGCGAGCCATCATGACGCCTCCTTTCCATCATGCGCGCTCTTCGGCGGCAAAAATTCCAACAGCTCGATCGCCTCGACAAACGGCGTTCGCATGCGGCCGCTGTGCTCCTGCCAAAGATGCGCGGCGTAGGCCTCCCAGCCCGCAGGCTGCGGCAGAGCGTAGCCGTCGTGGCGAATCTGTTCGAGGTATTTTTCCGCCTCGTGCTCTCCGTGCTGCAGGACGGCGCGAAGATCCTTGAGCTTGCTGCTCGGCAGGCTCTTCGAGAGGCCTTCGGCGAGGTCGCGCAGCCGGGCGAAAGCGTAGTGGGATTCGCCGTCGATGCGGTACGGGCCGAAGTGCAGGCTGCCGAGCGCCGCGCGGTACTCTTGGCGGCGGATCTCGGCGAGTGTCGGCGCCTGCTCGCCGTGCAGACGCAGGAAGTCGAGCCAGCAGCTCGCTTCCTCACGCCGACCCTCGCGCTCGTTCGCAAGCTTTCTCATGCGCCCTTTCGCCGAGTCGCAAAGCTGCTCGGCGATCTCGTAGCCGCGGAAGAAGGGATAGGCGGTCGGCAGGATCGCGACGCCCGCGCATGTATCGACGCCCTTTTCCAGCAGCGACTTCATAATAAACGCCGTGCAGTCGAAGGCGACCTTCGCCGCGCAGACGAAGGTCATGTCGTCGCCGCCGAGGATCAGCGGGCGCACGGGCAGATAGCGGCGCTTTTCGTCATCCTTCCTCTGCGCGAGGAAGGGGAATCTGTCCTCTTTCATGGAGAGGACAAGCTCGGCAAAGGCGCGGGTCGTCGCCGTGCAGATCTCCTGCGACTTATTCTTGTAGTCGGAAAGCGTCGCGAGATCGGCGAATTTCTTGCCCATGTTGTTGCCGTCGATGTGGACGACGGCGATGTAATTTTCTGTCTCCTTCTGCCCGAGCTTGTCCAATTCGCTCGGAAACACCGCGTTTTCCATGAAGCGCGATTTCTCCTCGTCCGTGAGGACGCTCGTGAGCTTCTCCAAAAGCGCCTGCTCCGCTCTGGCCGGCCGCAGTGCGCCGCCCTCCGGACGCGGCGTCGCGACGCGCAGCTTCGCCGCCTCGCTCTCTGCAATATAGCGCTTGCGGTTCGCATCGTAGGAGGTCGCCGTCTCGTCCGTGCCGTCGGCGGTGAGCGTCAGACCCGTGTAAGGGATCGTCGTCCGAGGAAATGCGGTGTTCTGCTGCTCCTTGAGCTTCAAGACGAGCGCGGTGCGGTTCTCCGTCTTGGACAGCCAGCTGCCGTCGGATGCGAGATCGACCGTGCCGATGGCAGCTCCCGTCTGCAGCCCCGGGCAGCGCACGAGAAGTTCCTTCGAGAAGCGGCGCACGATCTCCGCCGCAGCCTCGCCTGCATCGGCTCGCAGCAGAATCATCGCGTTGCCGCCGCCGATGTAAGCGACACGCGCCTTCTGCGGCATCGCCGTCCAGTCGGGCGAGGCGACCTCGCGCCAAGTCGCATCGTCAAGCTCCGCCGCGCCGCAGACCTCGCGGATGACGGGAAGCAGCACATCGTCAAAGATGCGGTCGACGAGATAGGAAGCGCCGATCTGCGTCTTGAGACGGCTGCTGGAAAAGATGTACTTCTGAATCGAGCGTGTGTCGAAAAGCAGTGCTTTCAGCTCCATCAAAAAGCCTCCTTTGCGGAATTTATTCACTTTTAATATTCGTGCAATTGAGGAAGATTCCTGCTGAAATGAGAAGAAATATTTCTCCAGTGATAGAAAGCACGATGGGAATGAAGATTCGGATTTGACAAAGAGGCGGCATCATGCTGCATTACGGGAAATGAAGAACCGCATTTGAGCTTTCTGTTAGTATGCGCCTCGTCCTGCATCCGTGCAGGTTTTTTTATTACAGACGAAGCCGCCTACATTCCTTGTCCAGGTGGCGCAGCTTATAGTATAATATGACAAAGTGAGCCGTTCTATGAGGAAACCGCAGCGTGCATACCGGGGTTCTCTTTTTCGCGACATCTTCAACAATGCAGACAGACTGCTGGGAATACATTTGCGGGGGACTTTTTGGGGGAAGGATTCGATGACGAAAAATGTTCATGTGATGGTGGCTTTCGTGAGTCAGTTGGCGAATAATCCGACGAACGTCGAATATCGGAGCGTCGATGGAAAAGAGATATTTTCGTGCATGCAGACGAACGAGGCCGCCGTTTGTCAGCTGCAGTCTCTGCTGCAGGAGGAAGGCGGCTTGGCGAAGATCATTCTGATCGAGACGGATCAAGCGCGCGAGAAGGTGACTCGAAATTCGGCAGATTGGCTGGCACTGATGGAGAAATACGGTTCTGAGTCAATGTCCGCCGTAGAGCTTTTGAAGGCGCAGAGCGCGAGGAAGTACCCGGAGCTTGCGCAGGTGTTCGAGGACAGCGAATATTCGAAAATGGGCATCGAAGACTCGATGCGCAGCATTGCGGGCATCGCGGAGCGTGTTCGCGTCTTTGCCGAGCACGTGCACGAAGAAGAGCCTGAGGCAGAGCTCGTCCTTCATGCCGATATGACGGGCGGCTTTCGCTATGCGGCGATGATGCTGCTCGTCGTCATGCAGTTGTCGAAGTACATGGGCATTCGCATGGGGCATGTCGTATATTCGGATCTTGTTCGAGGCGGGGAGAGCCGCGTTCATCTGACGGATGATATTCGCCGCATGTTCGACCTCGTCGCGGGTGCGGACGAGTTCCAGAAGTACGGCAGTGTACAGGCGCTGGAGGAGTATTTCAGCCGCAGTCCGCGCCACAGCGAGGATTTTTCCACACTCTTTGCCGCCATGCGGCGCTTTTCCGACGCCATACGCATCTGCCGCACGAGCGTCATCGAAGACGAGATGACCGATCTCGCCGAGAAGATTCGCGCCTTTCGTCAGTCGAAGCCCGCTTCCATCGAAGAGGAGATGTTCTCACACATCCTCGGCGTCATCGAGGGAGAATACGGCTCTGTCATCAAGAATGCGTCGGGCGAGAAATCGGATCGTCGCCTCGACATCATCGCGTGGTGCGTGCAGAAGAAGTTCCTGCAGCAAGCAATGACGCTCTGCACGGAGTGGATTCCGGCGATCTTGGTGGAGAAGAAAATCTGCTATACGGAGGATGAAGATGTCATCGAGCAATGCCAAGAGCGCGGCGATTCCGGCGCGGGAATGCGGAGCTGGCAGCAGGAGTTCATCAATTCGTATGGCCAGGTGACGGAAAGCAAAGAAGCGAAATCGCCGACGACGTCTGTTCCAGAAGGAGATTTCCATAACGCTTCCTTCAAGGAAATGACGAACCTCCTTCGCACGATACTGAGCAGCGGAGTTCGCACAAGAGTCGAGGACTTGCCGCCGGAAATGAAACGAGGCGTGCAAAGTTTTTTTGCCGCTTACGATGAAATCGCCTCCAAATGGCGGAACTATGATTTGCGACAGATGGATTTCCGCACGCGCAATGCCATCATCGACCGTACCATCGCCATTTTGCATCCATCGCCGAAGAAGAAGTTTTTTCATGAAGAGATTTTGCGGCGCTTGGCAGGCAGCTCGAATGAGGATATTTTCACCGCGCTGGGCATAGACGGCAAGAAATGCGGAGAGGCGTGCGCCAGAAAAAATCCAACCTCCAGAAAGAGACGCACCGCGAAGAAGCAGCAATCTCCCGAAGAGAAATGGCTGCGCCGGGAAGCTTGCTACCGCAGGATGCTATCGGGCCACGGGAAACTTTTGATGTATACACAGAAGCCGACGGAGGAAGCCGTCGATTTTTTGCGCGGTTTCTATTTCATCCGCCAAGGTCGCAACGATACGAACCACGCTGCCGAAAATGCGCCTACGGCTCGCAGAAATCAAGGTGCGTCGGAAAACGACCGGCTGGAAGAAGAGATCGCCGCCTACATCGAAAGACTTAGAAACGCATAGGAGGAAGCTGCATGTTCATCAACCATACGAACCATGCCTCGGCGAAGTGGCCGGCGGCGCAGAAAGAGGCGGCGCACGCCTGGGGCGAGATCGAGGATCTGCCATTTCCCGACATCGGGGCGGATTGGGACGAGGAGCGCGTCGCGAAGATCGCTGCGGAGAATGCCGCAAAGATCTTGGCAAAGAAGCCTCACGCCGTATTGTGTCAGGGCGAGTTCACCTACGTCTACCATCTCGTGAACCTTCTGCGTGCGGCAGGTGTGACTGTCCTTGCGGCAACGAGCCGCAGGGAGGCGATCGAGGAGCAGGCGGAAGACGGTTCGGCACGCAAGATCAGCCGCTTCGTCTTCACGAGGTTTCGCGAATATCGATAAGCGAGCGGCTGCGCTTTTCGCATAGGGGCAGGGAGCCGGCGCAGGGTCGTTGCCCGACAGCCGCATCGTTCTTATGAAGGCGGGAAAGGATTGACAAAAACAGTCTCTTGCGCTAAAATCAACTTAGTGAGATTGCTTTTTAACGAGGACTTATTGTTAGAAAAAAGAATCTAATTGGATAACGAGGCTTTTCCGCGGGCGGCTTTTGCGTTCGCACTCGGATGTGCCTGTGTGCAAGGAGGGAATCATGATGGTGATGCAGGAAGTGACGACGCTTCTGCGCGAGAAGGGTTTCAAGGTGACGCCGCAGAGACTGGCCGTTTACGATGTGCTCTGCCATACGAAGGCGCATCCGACGGCGGACATGATCTACGGCGAATTGCAGCCGACGTATCCGACGATGAGCCTGGCGACGGTCTACAAGACGCTCGACATCCTGAGCAAGGTCGGTCTGGTGCAGGTCCTGAACGTCGGCGAGGAGAGTTTCCGCTACGACGCGAATACGACGAGCCATCCGCATATCTGCTGCGTGAGCTGCGGCCGTGTGGACGACGTCTACCAGGCGGATGCGGGCGATCTCGTCGAGCAGGTGGAGAGCGAGACGGGCTATGCCGTCTCGGGCAAGCAGCTGTACTTCTACGGCATGTGCCCCGCCTGCCGCAAGGCAGCGCATTGAGCGTAGGGCAAGGCGAAAAAAATGCCGCGATTACTCCTCGGAGTGGCCGCGGCATTTTTGTCTCTTTTAGAGCTTCTCGATGATCGCTTTCGTATATTCCTGCGTCGTCGCTGTGCCGCCGAGGTCGGGGGTCAGGTGGGCGGCGTCCTTGAGGGTCGCGTCGACGGCGCGGCGGATCTTCCCTGCCGTCTCGTTCTCGCCGATATGTTCGAGCATCATGCAGGCGGACCAGAGGAAGGCCGTGGGGTTCGCGATGTTCTTGCCCGCGATGTCGGGCGCACTGCCGTGGACGGCTTCGAACATCGCCATGCGGTCGCCGATGTTGCTCGACGGCAAAAGTCCGAGGCCGCCGATGAGGCCGCTCGTGAGGTCGGACACGATGTCGCCGTAGAGGTTCGGCATGACCATGACATCGAAGATCTCGGGGTGCATGACGAGCATCATGCAGGCGGCGTCGACCATCTTGTCGTCGGCTTCGATGGCAGGAAACTTCTTGGCGACTTCGTAGAAGACGGAGCGGAAGAGGCCGTCGGAGAGCTTCATGATGTTCGCCTTGTGGACGCAGGTGACCTTCCTGCGCCCGTGCGCGACGGCGTAGCGGAAGGCAGCGCGAGAGATGCGTTCGCTCTTTTCGCGCGTGATGATCTTCGTGGCGTGGACGGTGTTCGCGTCGATCTCCTCCTCGACGCCGACATAGAGGTCTTCCGTGTTTTCACGAAAGGTGATGAGGTCGACCTGCGGGAAGGGCGTCTTGACGGCGTCGTTCGACTTCGCGGGGCGGATGTTCGCATAGAGGTCGTACTTCGTGCGCAGCGTGACGTTGAGCGAGCGGAAGCCCTTGCCTATGGGCGTCGTGATGGGGGACTTCAAGAGGACGTGCGTCTTTTCGAAGGAGGCGAGGCCGGCGTCGGGGATCAGTGCGCCGTTGCGCTCGTACTCGGCTTCGCCGACGTTGAACACCTCATAGGCGAGGTTCGCTCCTGCTTTTTCGAGAATCTCGAGGACGGCGTCGGTGATCTCGGGGCCGATGCCGTCGCCCTTGAACACGGTGATTGTCTTGCGGCTCATTTAGCGTTCCTCCCTTGGCACATAGTCTTCCATCGTGCCGACGTACTTGGCGGCGGGGCGCACGATGCGGTTGTCGTAGAGCTTGTGCTCGATGTTGTGCGCGATCCAGCCGACCGTGCGCGAGAGCACGAAGAGCGGCGTGAAGAGGTCGCGCGGGATGCCGAGGATCTCATAGGCGAAGCCGCTGTAGAAGTCGATGTTGCTCGACATGCTCACGCCCTTCTTCTCGCCCAGATAGCGCTTGGCGACCTCTTCGAAGCGCACGAAGAAGTTGAACTTCCGTTCGAGCCCCTTCTTCGCCGCAAGCCTACCGATGTGGTCGCGGATGACCTCGGCGCGCGGGTCGGAAAGCGTGTAGACGGCGTGGCCGATGCCGTAGACCAGCCCCGAGGGGTTGTCCAGCTCCTTGTTCATCAGGCGTTCGATGACGCGCTCGATGGCGCTGTCGCCGGCGTCCACGCCGATGGCGTCGATGACCTTGTCCATCATGTTGGCGACGCGCACGTTGGCGCCGCCATGACGCGGGCCTTTCAAAGAGCCGATGGAGCTGGCGATCGTCGAGTAGAGGTCGGTGTCGGTCGAGGAGACGACGACGTTCGTGAACGTGGAGTTCGTGCCGCCGCCGTGGTCGGCGTGCAGGAGAAGCAGGAGGTCGAGCAGGCGGGCTTCCTCCGGCGTGAACTTGCCGTCGAGGCGCAGCATGGAAAGGATGTTCTCGGCGGTCGAGAAGCCCTGCTGCGGGTAGTGCAGCACGAGGCTCTCGCGCCCGAAGTAGTGCGTCTTGGCGTTGTAGGTGTAGCAGGCGATCGAAGGGAGCTTCGCCATGAGGTTCACGCCCTTGATGAGCGTCTGGTAGACGTCGGTCGCATCGGGATCGGGGTCATAGTTGTAGAGCGCGAGGATCGACTGCTGCAGCTGGTTCATGAGGTTCTTGCCCGGATGGTGCAGGAGGTGCGTCTCCAGGAAGCCTTCGGGCAGATCGTAGCCTTCCTTGAGGCTCTGACAGTAGCGGCGAAGGTCGTCTTCCGACGGCAGGTAGCCGAAGAGCAGCAGGAAGCACGCTTCTTCATAGAGGTAGGAAGTGCGGTCGGCGGAGTCGACGAGATCCATGACGTTGACGCCGCGATAGTACAGCTCGCCGTCGGCGTCGATCTTGTGCCCGTCGGCGTCGACCTTGTAGCCGACGACGTCGGCGACGCGCGTCAGGCCGATGAGGACGCCCGTCTTGTCCTCGTTTCGAAGACCGCGCTTGACGTTGTATTTCTTGAAGAGATCCTTGTCGATCTTCGTGTAGTTCTGCGACTTGCCGTAAAATTGTGCGAGATGAATTGCCTTGTCCATGGCAATGGCCCCTTTCAAATGAACATCTTACCCCTTGCATGTCGTGCGGGAATGTTCTTCCTGCAAAAACATAGGTGCATTATAGCACAGAGATAAAATATATAAAATAGGTTATTGCTCCTATAATAAAATTTGCATAGAAGTGTTGACGCTGAGGCGGCTTTGTGATACCTTAACGGAGGGAAGGCTGCACGAGCCTTCGTTCGATGAAGCAATACGGCGGCTCGGCCGGGGTCTGCGCACGGCGCACCTCGCGGCGAGCCTTCAGGCAAAGGGAGTGTCTTTATGACGGCAAAAGCGTTGACGTTGACGGAGAAGATCTTGAAGGAGCATCTCGTCGTGGGCGAGATGACGAAGGGCGCGCCGATCGGCATACGCATCGACCAGACGCTGACGCAGGACGCGACGGGCACGATGGCGTACCTGCAGCTGGAGGCGATGGGCGTCGATCAGGTCAAGACGCAGCTTTCCGTCAGCTACGTCGATCACAACACCTTGCAGAGCGGTTTCGAGAACGCCGACGACCACAAGTATCTGCAGACGGTCGCGAAGAAGCACGGCGTATTCTTTTCGCGCCCCGGCAACGGCATCTGTCACCAGGTGCATCTCGAACGCTTCGGGAGGCCCGGCGCGACGCTCCTCGGCAGCGATTCGCACACGCCGACGGGCGGCGGCATCGGCATGATCGCGATCGGCGCGGGCGGCCTCGACGTCGCGTGCGCGATGGCGGGCGAGCCGTTCATGCTGAACATGCCGCGCGTCGCCGAGGTGCATCTGACGGGCGCTCTCCGAAAGGGCGTGAGCGCGAAGGACGTCATCTTGAAGGTGCTCTCCCTGCTCACGGTCAAGGGCGGCGTCGGCAAGGTCATCGAGTATACGGGGGACGGCGTGAAGACGCTGTCCGTGCCCGAGCGCGCGACCATCACGAATATGGGCGCGGAGCTTGGCGCGACGACATCGGTCTTCCCGAGCGATGCGGTGACGCGGGACTTCCTGCGCCGCGAGGGCAGGGAAGACGTATACCGTGCGCTCTCTGCCGACGAGGGCGCCGTCTACGACGAGCGCTATGTGATCGACCTCGCCGCGCTGGAGCCGCTGATCGCGCTGCCGCACATGCCCGACGTCGTGAAGACGGTGCGCGAGGTCGCAGGCCAGCCGATCGACCAGGTCGCCATCGGCAGCTGCACGAACTCGTCGTATCGCGACATCATGACGGTCGCCTCCATCCTCGACGGCAAGCGCGTCGCGCCGAACGTCTCCCTCGTCCTCTCGCCCGGCTCGCGCCAGGTTCTCTCCATGGTCGTGGAAGCGGGCGGCCTCCAGAAGATCCTCGCGGCGGGCGCACGTCTCCTGGAATGCACATGCGGCCCCTGCATCGGCATGGGGCAGTCGCCTGTGACGGACGCCTGGTCCTTGCGCACGTTCAACCGCAACTTCAAGGGCAGGAGCGGCACGCTCTCCGCGAACGTCTGTCTCGTCTCGCCCGAGACGGCGGCGGCGAGCGCGATCGCGGGCGTCATCGCCGACCCGCGCGAAGCCGTCTTCGAGCTGCCCGAAGAGCCGCAGGCGTTCCTCGTCGATGACTCGATGATCTATGCACCGGAAAAGGAGCATCCCGAAAGCGTCGAGGTCGTGCAGGGGCCGAACATTCGCCCGCTGCCCGAGAACACGCCGCTGGCCGCCGTCGTCGAAAAGGAAGTCGTCATCAAGGTCGGCGACAACATCACGACGGATCACATCATGCCGGCGGGCGCGAAGGTCTTGCCGTACCGCTCGAACATCGAGAAGATTTCCGAGTTCGTCTTCCGCGACGTGCAGGAGGGATTCAAGGAGCATTGCCGGAAGGCAGGCGGCGGCATCATCGTCGCGGGAGAGAACTACGGGCAGGGATCGAGTCGCGAGCACGCGGCGCTCGCGCCGATGTATCTCGGCATCAAGGCGGTCATCGCCAAGAGCTTCGCGCGCATCCACGCGGCGAACCTCGTGAACTTCGGCATCGTGCCGCTGCTTTTCGACGAGGCGGCGGACTACGAGATGGTCGCGGAAGGCGACGTGCTGCGCATCGACTTCTCCGCGCTTGCAGAGGATGCGCCTGTCCGTGTCGAGAACTGCACGAAGAGGACGAGCTTCCCCACGCACCATGCGCTTTCGGCGCTCGACATCGATATGCTCCGCGCGGGCGGCAAGCTCAACTACATCAAGAACAAGCAGTGAGCGGCATCCGCTCTGCTCTCGTGCAAGATCTTTCTCGGTGGGAATGGCAGCGCATCCAAGGCTGCCATCTTCCCCCGAGAGCATCTTGACACGTACATAGAGGAAGAGACTCTTGTGCGTCCGCTGCTTTTGTGCTATACTGAAAAAGGAATCCCCGCCGCGCCAGCGATGGCAAGGCCTGAAGCGCATTTTCGCAACCGGGCGACGCTGGAAAAGGGCAAAAAACAAATCCGCGCCGCAAACGCCATCTTGAACCCGCATGGAATCTGGGCGGACAGGACAAGGGGTTTCAAATCACAAACCCCGCAAGGGGACGGAAACATAACTTAACAAAAATTTCAACCCACTCGCCTTATAGGTTTCAAATCACAAACCCCGCAAGGGGATGAAGAAGAGGCTGCACGGGATCGTGCAGCCCCTTCTTCTTGTGATGCCAGGCGGGTTCGTAGTATAATAAGGGCAGGAAAGCTTCGGCGGGGAGGAAGAGATCATGGATGACGAAGTGAGGGAACGACTGCGGCAGAGGTTCTTGACCGTCCTAGCTGGATTCCGTCTGCTCGATGACGACTTCATGACGGCGGCGTTCCAAGAGAATCTGCCCTGTGTGGATCTGGTGCTGCAGATCGTCCTGGACAAGCCCCAGATCAGAGCGACGAAAGTGGTCGCGCAAGACGCGCTGAAGAACCTGCACGGTCGCAGTGTGCGTCTCGATATCCATGCGTGGGCGGACGGGCAGGAATTCAACGTCGAGATCCAGCGAGGCGGCAAAGGCGCATCCGAGCGCCGCGCCAGATATAACAGCAGCCTGATGGATGCGAATGCGCTGCCGGCAGGCGAGGATTATGCAGACCTGCCGGAGTCGTATGTGATCTTCATCACGGAAACCGATGTCTTGGGCAAGGGACGGCCGATCTATGTGATCCGACGTATGATCGAGGAGAGTTGCGAGGTTTTTCACGATGGATCGCATATCATCTATGTGAACAGTTCGATTAGCGACGAGGCTACGCCGCTCGGCCGACTCATGCATGATTTCCGCTGCACGCGAGCGGAAGACATGTATTATGACGTGCTGGCGGAGCGTGTGAGGTATCTCAAAGAAACAGCGAAAGGAGCGAGCAGCATGTGTGAAGCAGTCGAGGCGATTGCAAGAGATTTTGCAAAGGATTTTGCAAAAGACATGGCAAAAGACATGGCGAAAGATATGGTGAAGGATATAGCGAAAGATATGGCGCACGAAATGGCAAAAGACGTGGCGAAAGACATGGCGCACGAAATGGCGAAAGACATGGCAAAAGACGTGGCGAAGGACATGGCGCACGAAATGGCGAAAGACATGGCAAAAGACGTGGCGAAGGAGGCAGAAGACCGAGGGAAGACTTCTGTCGTGTTGGAGATGCTGCGGAGCAAGCTGCCGATGGAAACGATCGCGCAGGTGTCGAAGTTCTCCCGTGAGCGCGTGCAGGAGCTTGGCAGGCTGCACGGCTTGCTGTAAGGGCTGCTGCGGGAGATGGGAGCAGCGAGAGCCGAAATGAAGTGCTTCTGCAATCGTCCTAGTCATTCGCCTCGTTTTGTGATATACTGGAAATACGATAAGTCACCGCGTTGCTGGGAGAAGGAGACTTGGACATGAAGTATGATGTCGCGATCACGAACATTGGCAGCCTTGCGCCGAACTTTTTGGAGAACAGCTCGAGCATCATCCTGCTCGATGAGGGTGTGCGCCCGAATCTTACGGAGATGGTCGTCGAGCATACGGCGGGGGAGCTGACGGAGGACATCCAGGTGGGCGATACGCTGACGATGGGTGCGAAGAGGAAGTTCAAGGTTGTATCCGTCGGAGAGGCGGTCAACGAGAACTTGAGGAAGGACGGTCACTGCACGGTCGTCATCAACGCCGAAGGCTCGATGCCCGGCCAGCTCATCGTCAAGGGAAGCCTGCCGCCGCGTCTCAACGTCGGCGACAAGATCACGATCGAGTGAGAAGAGACTGCATGATCTGCTGCTGGATGCAAATGCGACCTGCCGTTTCGGCAGGGCGCATTTGCATTATACGGACATCGAGTCCATCGGACAGGGATTCGCTGACGAGATCTTCCGTGTGTATCGCCGGGAGCATCCTGGGGTGAATATTTCCTTCGTTCATGCGATTTCGTCCATCCGACGCATGGTCGAGCATATGCGGAATACGAAATGAAAGAAAATTCCCTTGTCAAGTCTTGCATAGGGAAAAAGGTTATGCTATGATATGTTCAAAGCAGAAGTTGCCTGGGGTGCACGTGAGCTTTTCATTATGTCTAACCTACAGTTTTCTAAGGGAATCAGGATAGGCTTGTGGATGCTGGATCGCCTTCGAGCGAATAGCAGAAGCAAGGCTCAAGATGCCCACCTGCGAGTCGCAGGTTTTAGACATATAAAGCGAACGACATCTTGGACATCTGCTTTGAAAAGAGATCGCTAGAATGTTTATGGCTGGTGGTTTCTTTTCGCCTTGTGTGGGGTCGGTAAAGCAGCCTTTCCAGTCGGATGCTTTACCGACTTCACTCTTTTTCAGGATTCTTCGGGACGAGTGGCGCTTTGGTGATGATGTTTTCACCGAAGCGCTTTTTCAGTGCGTCGATCGCGCCGTAGAGGCGCTCTTTCTTTTCGTCGCGAAAGAGCGACGGCATGGCGCTCGGCTCGAAGTTTTCGCCCGTGATGCCGAGGAGGCGGATGCCGCGCCGGACGCCCAGCTCGCGGAACATCTCCCGCGCGGTCTGGAAGATCGGCTCGTCGTGGGCGGTGGCTTCGAAGAGGGTGCGGCTGCGCGTGAAGGTGGTGAAGTCCGCGCGGCGCAGCTTGAGCTGGATCGTGCGTGCAGCGACGCCGGCGAGGCGCAGCCGCCAGCCGACTTTCTCGGCGAGGGCGAGAAGTTCGCGCTCGGCTTCTTCGACGCTTTCGAGGTCGCGTTCGAAGGTGAGCTCCTTGCCGATGGATTTCGCTTCGCGGTCAGGCTCGACGCGCCTTTCGTCGCGTCCGTCCGCGAGTTCCTTCAGGCCGTGCGCCGCCCGCGCTCCGATGGCGCGGGCGAGCTTCTTTTCATCCGCCTGCTGCACGTCGCCGATCGTCTTGAGGCCGAGGGCGGCGAGCTTCTCTTCCGTGCGCTCGCCGACGCCCCAGAGACGGCGCACGGGGAGCGGCGCCAGGCGGCAGAGGGCTTCTTCGGCGCGAATTTCGACGAGTCCGTCGGGTTTTTCGAGGTCGCTCGCGAGCTTGGCGAGGAATTTGTTCGGCGCGATGCCGACGGAGGCGACGAGCTGCGTTTTTTCGAGGATTTCCGCCTTGAGTCTCTGCGCGAGGATGCGCGGGCTTGGCGCGAGAAGCTCCATGCCCGTGATGTCGAGGAAGGCTTCGTCGATGGAAAGCGGCTCGACGAGCGGCGAGTAGCGGGAGAAGATGGCGAAGATTTCGGCGGAGGCGGCGGCGTAGCGCGGGTAATCGCCTTGGAGGAAGATGCCGTCGGGACAGCGACGGCGCGCCGTCTCCATGGGCATGGCCGAGCGCACGCCGCTTTTGCGCGCTTCGTAGGAGGCGGTCGAGACGACGCCGCGCAGGGAAAGCCCGCCGACGATGACGGGCTTCCCGCGATATTCGGGATGGTCGCGCTGCTCGATGGCAGCGAAGAAGGCGTCCATGTCGACGTGGAGGATTGTGCGTTCCATTTTCCTGCCTCCTTTGCCGGGGGTCTGGCGCTCCCGCGATCGGGCGGGGCGGCGCATTTCATTCGAAGAGGGCGGTGATCTCTTCTTCCGAGAGTTTCGAGAGGAAGTTTTCGCCGGGCTGGATCATCTGGTCGATCAGGGCTTTCTTCTTTTCCTGCAATTCGTAGATCTTTTCCTCGATCGTGTTTTTCGTGATGAATTTCAGCACTTGCACGTTGTTCTTCTGGCCGATGCGGTAGGCGCGGTCGGTCGCCTGGTCTTCGACGGCGGGATTCCACCACGGGTCGTAGTGGATGACCATGTCGGCGCCCGTGAGGTTCAGCCCCGTGCCGCCCGCTTTCAGCGAGATGAGGAAGATCGGTTCCGTGCCCGCGTTGAAGTCGCGCACGCGGCGCATGCGTTCGAGGGCGGGGGTCGAGCCGTCGAGGTAGGCATAGCCGAGCTCCATGGCGTCGAGACGCGCGGCGATATGGGCGAGCATGGTCGTGAACTGCGAGAAGATGAGGATGCGGTGGCCGGCGGCGACGGCGTCGGCGACGACTTCTTCGAGCATGTCGAGCTTGCCCGAACCGCCCTCGTAGTTTTCGAGGAAGAGCGCGGGGTCGCAGGCGATCTGGCGGAGGCGCGTGAGGATGGAGAGGATCTTGATGCGCGATTCGCCGAAGCCGTGCGCCTTGAGCTCTTCGGCGAATTCCTTCTTCGCCTGCACGAACCATGCGTTGTAGACTTTCCGCTGTTCTTCGGTCATCTCGTTCGTCATCTTGCGCTCGACTTTGTCGGGCAGCTCGTCGAGCACGTCCTTCTTGAGGCGGCGCAGGATGAAGGGGCTGATGTAGCGCAGGAGGTCGGCGCCGGCGTGCTCATCCTTGGCGCGCACGATGGGCGTCTCGAACTGCGACTGGAAGTGCTTGCGGCTCTTCAGGTAGCCGGGCATGAGGAAGTCGAAGATCGACCAGAGCTCGGTGAGGCTGTTCTCGATCGGCGTGCCCGTGAGGGCGAAGGCGGCGTCCGCCTTGAGTTTCTTGACGGCTTTCGCCGCTTGCGTCGCGGGGTTCTTGATTTGCTGCGCTTCGTCGAGAAAGATGTAGCGGAAGCGTTCTTTCTCGTAGAGGGCGATGTCGCGGCGCAGCATGTGGTATGTCGTGATGATGACGTCGGCCCCGGCGAGGGCGGGCGCGAGGGCGGCTTCGCGCTCCGCTTTCGTGCCCGCGACGATCGTCGCTTGGAGGGCGGGCGCGAACTTTGCGATCTCTTCGAGCCAGTTGTACATCAAAGACGTCGGCGCGACGACGAGCGCAGGCGGCTTCCCGTCTTCTTGGTGCGCGAGCAGGAAGGCGATGACCTGCAGGGTCTTGCCGAGTCCCATGTCGTCGGCGAGGATGCCGCCGAGGCGGTAGGAGGCGAGCGCCGAGAGCCATGCGAAGCCCGTCTGCTGGTAGTCGCGCAGCACGCCCTTGAGCGAGGCGGGCGGCTCGATGTCGGCGTCGACGGGGTTCTTGATGTCGCGCACGATGCTCTTGAAGCGCTTGCTGCGTGCAAGGCGCAGACCTTTTTCTTCCTTGGCGAGCGCATCGAGATAGAGCGCCTGGCGGAGCGGCAGCTCGATGCGCTTCGCGTCCTCCGCCTTCTTCAGCCCGGTGCTTTCGATGAAGTCGGCGAGGCCGGCGAGCTGCTGGTCGCCGAGCGTAACGAAGGTGCCGTCCTTGAGCCTGTGGTAGAGCCTCTTTTCGCGGTAGGAGTGCAGGACGCCGAGCAGCTCGTTGAAGTCGAGCTGCGCCGCGTCGAAGGTCACGTCCAAGAGGTTTTGATCGTTGACGGAGACGCCGATCGTCACGGGAGGCATGCGGCGCACGGGCTTCTCGTGGAAGGCGTCGGCATAGTAGATGTCGGCAATCTTGGAAAGCTCGGGCAGGGCTTCGTCGAGGAAGAGGAAGCTCTGCGCTTCGTCGCTTTGCAGGAAGCGGCCGTCCTCGGGGAGAAAGTCGTAGGCGTCGAAGAAGGCGTAGATCGCCGCTTCGCCCGCCGCGTCGCGGATGAGGCGGCGCCCGCTCGCCGTCTCTTGCGGCGCCGCGCCCGTCAGGGGGTTGAAGCGCACATCTTCGTAGCAGAATTCGGGGCGGGCGGCGATGCCGTCCCCATAGTAGTCGAGGTAGATGGAAGCCGCGAGCGGCATGATCTCGTAGCGCTCGGCGAATGCGGGCGCGATCTGCACGTCGGCGACCTTCTCGATCTCGGGCAGGATCGTGCTGAAGAAGACGGGCAGATCCTGCGCGGCGATGGGGAGCGAGCGCGCGTAGCTGAAGGATTCGAGCAGGGGGAGGAGCGAGTCGGCGAAGTTGGACGGCACATGGTGGATCGTGTCGTAGACCAGCAGGAAGTGCGCTCCTTCGTCGAGGCGGTGCAGGTCGTCCGCCAAGAGGACGAGGCGGCCGTTGCCGCCGCGCTCCATCAGTTCCACGTCGATGGCGGGGATGCTCTCCTCGACGTGGACGATGCGCTTTTCTTGCCCTTGGATCGTGGCCTGGAAGGGATCGCTTCCCATGAGCGTGAGGAAGCGCGTGAGCGCGCTCGGCGTGAGGCGCACGATCTTGCCGTCGAAGGTGCGGTCAGAGCCTTCGTAATAGGCGCGTGAGCCACCGTAGGCGTGGCTGCTTTCCACGTCCCGCCAGAGGTCGAGCAGGAAGCGCCAAAGTTCCGTCGAAAAGCCGGGCGCGAAGGCAGCCGTCTGCGGGTTGACCGTCAAGTTCTTGCCGAACTCGATGGGGACGCCGGCGAGGAAGGAGCGCATGAATTCTTGCATGCTGCGCATGATGTAGAGACGTTCGCGCCCGATGCGCAATTCGAGATGGCAGCGGGGATGGCCGTAGGTGTGCTCGATGACGAGCTGCGGCTCGAAGAGGAGCGGCGCTTCGCGAAGGGCGGCGGGGGAGAGCCTCTTCTGCGCCTGCAGATGGGTGTGCCGCTGGGCGCGCTCGAAGCAGGTGAAGAGGCGCCCCGAGGGCTTCTCGGGGAGCGAGGGTACGCTTGCGCTTTTGGCGCCTTCTTCGCGCTGGCTCGACTGGATCTCCTTCAAAAGCGCGATGACGTGCTTGCAGGCGCCATCGTAGAGGGAGGCGGCCGGGCATGTGCAGCCGTAGGCCTCGACGCCCTCCCCCGCCTTGTCGAGGCGCACGCGCACCTCGTAGACCTCCGAGCCTTCGACGGCTGCGACGTAGATCGATGTGCCGGGGCGGCGCAGGAGGTTCGTGACGCGCCGATCCTTGAAGTAGCGGCAGCCCTTGCGGTACGACATATCGTTGGACAGGGCGTGTATGGTGGAGTCCTTGAGCAAGACGATCTCTCCTTTGCGCACGGCGTGCGCCTGTGCTAAGATAAAGAGGGAAGCGCATGGAGCAGGAGGGCGGACGCCGCCTTCTGCTGCTCTCGATGCGTTCTGTGCGGCCTTTTTCGATGCTTTTCATTCTAGCAGAAACTTGCTCCGACGTAAATGCAGGCAGACAGGAGAACGGTATGGATCTTTCGCGTGCGCGCATCCTCATCATACGCTTGAGCGCCATCGGCGACGTGCTTCATGCGACGCCCGTGGCGAGGGCGCTTCGCCGCGCTCTGCCGCAGGCGTACATCGCCTGGCTCGCCAGTCCGCCCGCTTCTGAGCTTGTGGCTTCCTGCGCCGAGGTCGACGAGACGATCGTCTGGGACAGGCGGCCGTTCGACCGCGCTGTGGCGCAGGGGCGCATCGTTCGCGCCCTGCGCCTTTTGCAAGAGGCGCGCGCGCTTCTCAAGGAGCGCCGCTTCGACATCGTGCTCGACGTGCAGGATCTCCTCCTGACGGGCGTCCTCGCCTATCTTTCGGGCGCTGGCTGCCGCATCGGCGTGCGCGAGCGACACGAGGGCGCGGGCTTCTTCATGACGCAGAAGGCGCCGCGGTTGGAGGAGCCGCACAAGGTGCGCCGCTACCTCGCCGCGCTCGCGCCGCTCGGCATAGCGCACGAGGACGTGCGCATCACGTTGCAGCTTCCCGCCGCTCTCGCGGGCTTCGCCGCGCCGTTCTTTGCGGCGCACGCTGTCACGGGCGCACGGGCGATCTTGCTCGTGAGTCTCTGCACGACATGGCGGAGCAAGGAGTGGCCGCCCGAGCGCTTCGTCGCCGCGCTCGCCGCCCTCGAAGAGGATGTGCAGATCGTCTTCCTCGGCAGCAGCACCGACCGCCCGGTGATCGAGGCGGCGATGGAGCGTCTCGCGCTCTTTTGGCGCGGCAGAGCCGTCTCCGTCGCCGGCGAGACGAGCCTTCTGGAAACGGCGGCGCTGATGAAGGCGGCGACGCTCCTCCTGTGCCCCGACACCGGCCCTTTGCACATCGCCGCCGCCGTCGGCCTTCCGACTTTGAGCCTCTGGGGGCCGACGCGGCCTGCGATCTACGGTCCTCTGCATGGACGGAACTTCTTCATCGAGTCGCCGTACCCGTGCGCCCCCTGCTGCAAGACGCGCTGCCCGCACGGCACGAACGCCTGCATGGAGGCGATCGAAGCGCAGGATGTGGCGAGACGGCTCGGCGAGGTGCTGGCGATGGTGCAGGACAGAGGCGGTTCTTGCTGATGTGCCGGAAAGAAGGCAGCCTGGACGCGCCCTGCCTTTGGACGGAAAAATCCGTCGTGGCAGACTCGCTGGGGGAAGCGAGGCTGCCATCGTCCGCCGCCGGCGATCGCCATGCGGGGGACGCATGGGAAAGGGCGTGATTCCTAGGTGCGTCGCCGGCTGTGACTTGACAATATACCGCATAAATTCTATACTAATAATCATCACAGATTATTAAACCATAACTTTTAGCTATTATTATAAGGGGGAGTTTCTATGGGAGAATTTGGCGGACTTGGACTCTTTCTCATCGTGGCGATTGCGTTTCCCTTCATGGTTCTCGCGCCCGCGCGCATATTGCAGCCGCGGCAGCCGACGCCGGAGAAGCAGAAGCCGTATGAGTGCGGTGTCGATACGGTCGGATCGAGCGATGTGCAGTACCATGTCGGCTACTTCCGCTACGCGCTTGCGTTCCTCCTCTTCGATGTCGAGACGGTCTTCCTCTATCCGTGGGCAGTATCGTTTAACCGACTCGGACTTTTCGCATTTTTAGAAATGTTTGTCTTTCTTGGGATCTTGGCTCTTGGCCTTTGGTACGCATGGAGGAAGGGGGATCTCGCATGGAAGTAGTGGACATCGTCCCTGCCGCGCTCAGGGAGAATGTGATCGTGACCTCGGTCGATGCGGTGTTCAAGTGGGCGCGCTCGCGCTCGATCTGGCCGCTGGCCTCGGGGCTTGCGTGCTGCTCCATCGAGATGATGGCGACGGCGGCGTCGCGTTTCGACCTCGCGCGCTTTGGCTACGAGGTTTTCCGCGCATGTCCGCGTCAGGCGGATCTTCTGATCGTTGCGGGAACTTTGACGTGGAAGATGACGCCGCCGCTCATCCGTCTCTACGAGGAGATGCCCGAGCCGAAGTACGTCATCGCGATGGGCAACTGCAATATCCACGGCGGGCCTTTCACGGACTCCTACGCGACGGTCAAGTGCCTCGACGAGGTGCTGCCCGTCGACCTCTATCTGCCGGGCTGCCCGCCGCGTCCCGAGGCTCTGATCGACGCGATGATCAAGCTGCGCGACAAGATCCAGCATCCCGAGCGCGCGAAGAGGGCGGGGGGTGCTGCAAGATGAAGACGACGTATTTCTCGAAGGAACGTCTCGAAAAGATCGTCGAGATCTTTCCCCGGGCGACGTTCGACGCGGCGGAGGAGGAGCCTGCGCTCATCGTCCAGGCGGCGGACTTTCCCGCCGTGCTGCGCATGTTGAAGGAGAAGGAAGGGTTCGACCGCCTGGGGAACCTCACGGCGGTGGACTGGAAGGACCACATCGAGATGGTCTACCACCTTTACGATATGGAAGAGAATGTGAAGCTTGAGGTGAAGGTCGCTTTGGAGAGCGCCGCGCCCGTCATCGAGTCGGCGACGGCGCTCTACCCGGGCGCGGAGTTCGAGGAGCGCGAGGTCTACGACCTCATGGGCGTGGAGTTCCTGGGTCATCCCGATCTTCGGCGCATCCTCATGCCGGACGATTATCCTGCGCATCCCTTGCGCAAGGATTTCGTCGCGCCTGTGCCGAAATTGGAGGGAGGCAAGCTCGTATGGCGGAAAAAAGCACCTACGTCCTGAACATGGGCCCGCAGCACCCGAGTACGCACGGCGTGCTGCAAGTCGAGCTGGAGCTTTCGGGCGAGCGCATCGAACGCGCGAAGCCGATCCTCGGCTATCTCCATCGCGGCATAGAGAAGCTCATGGAGTCGCGCACCTACGCGCAGTCTCTGCCCTACACGGACAAGCTCGACTATGTTTCGGCGATGAACAACAATCTCGCCTGGTGCGCGGCGGTGGAGAAGCTGGCGGGCATCCGCGTGCCGCTTCGCGCCGAATATTTGCGCGTCATCGCGGCGGAGCTGAACCGCATCGCGAGCCATCTCATCTTCATCGGCACGCTTTTGAACGATCTCGGTGCGGCGACGGCCTTCGTCTATGCGTTCCGCGACCGCGAGAAGGTGCTCGACCTCTTCGACCTCATCTGCGGCGCGCGCATGTCCACGAGCTACATCCGCTTGGGCGGCGTCGCCTTTGACGCGACGGCGGAGTTCATCGAGAAGACGCAGGAGTTCATCGACTATGTGCCCGCGATGCTCGACGAGTACGATCGGCTCATCACGGGCAACGAGATCTTCTATGCGCGCATGAAGGGCGTCTCGCCGATGACGGTGGAGGAGGCGAAGGCGCTTTCCCTCTCGGGGGCGAATCTTCGCGCGACGGGGATTCCTTACGACATCCGCCGCGTCGAGCCGTACAGCGTCTATGACCGTCTCGATTTCGAGGTTCCCGTCGGCACGCAGGGCGACGATTGGGATCGCTACGAGGTGCGTCTCAAGGAGATCGGCGAGAGCGCGAAGATCATCCGCCAGGCCTTGCAGGAGCTGCCCGAAGGCTCGTGCCGCAAGGTCGTCTCGCCGAATCTTCGTCCGCCGAAGGGATCGGTCTACCACCGCGTCGAGAATACGCGCGGTGAGCTGGGCTTTTACATCGTGAGCGACGGCACGGCAAAGCCCTACCGCGTCCACATTCGCCGGCCGTCCTTCGTGAACCTGCAGGCGCTCGATCCCCTGTGCCGCGGCACGCTTGTCGCCGACTCCGTTGTCGTCTATTCGACGCTCGACCCGCTGATGGGCGAGGTCGATTGCTAGGGGGTGCAATGATGGAAACGGGCATCGTCTATTTCTATATCAATGAACTGCGGATCTTCCTGACGGGGGCGCTTGGCGACGCTTTTCTCGCCGAGGTCGTCATGACGCTTCTCGGCATCGCCGTCCTCTTGATGGTCGTCATGAATGCGGCTCTCGTCTTCACCTTCGGCGAGCGCAAGGTCTGCGCCTTCATCCAGGTGCGCTTGGGGCCGAACCGCGTGGGGCCGGGCGGGCTTTTGCAGCCTGTGGCGGACGCCATGAAGCTCCTCAGCAAGGAGGACATCATGCCGAACGGCGCCGACCGCATCGTCTGGAGTTTGTCGCCGATCCTCGTCTTCGTGCCGGCGGCTCTCCTTTACGCCTTCTATCCGTTCGATGCGGGCGTCGTCTTCGCTGATGTGAACATCGGGCTGTTCCTCCTGCTCGCCATCTCGGCGCAGGCGGTTCTGCCGTTCTTCATGGGCGGCTTCGCGTCGAACAGCAAGTATGGACTCATCGGCTCGATGCGTGCCGTCGCGCAGCTTCTGACGTATGAACTGCCGCTCGGCTTCGCTCTCATGGGCGTCGTCATGCTCGCAGGCTCCTTGGACATGAGCCGCATCGTCGAGGCGCAGGCGGACTGCTGGTACATCTTCAAGCAGCCGCTCGCGTTCCTCATCGTCTTCATCTGCATGATCGCGGAGAGCAATCGTCCGCCGTTCAATCTCTTGGAGGGCGAGTCGGAGATCATTGCCGGCCCCTTCACGGAGTACAGCGGCATGCGCTGGGCGCTCTTTTTCCTCGCGGAGTTCGCGAACCTCCTTTCCATCGCGATTCTCGTGACGACGCTCTTCTTGGGCGGCTGGCAGGGGCCGGCTTTTCTGCCGGGCATCTTCTGGTTCTTCCTCAAGGCGTTCGTCATGGTCGTCATCTTCCAATGGGTCGGCTGGACGTTCCCGCGCTTTCGCATCGACCATCAGATCGCCTTCGGCTGGAAGCTCCTCCTGCCCGTGGCGATGCTCAACGTCCTCTTGACGGGCATCGGCATGATGCTCTGGCAGATGTTTTAGGAAGCGTTTCGGCGAAAGGAGTGAGGAACTTTGTGGGGCAAAGGATTGACCAAGGGCCTCGGCGTGACCTGGGGTCACCTCTGGGGCAAGAAGGAAACCGTTTCCTATCCCGAGGAGAAGATTCCGATGACCGAGCGCTTTCGCGGCGGACATCTGGCGATGGAAGCAGAAAAGTGCATTTCGTGCCGCCTGTGCGCGACGAACTGCCCGAACAAGGCGCTCGACCTTCATATAGTGACGGACGAGGCGAAGAAGCGCCACATGGCGGAGTACTGGCACGACATCGGGCGCTGCATCTACTGCGGTATATGCGTCGAGGTCTGCCCGCCGAAGGCGATTTCTTGGGATAAGAATTTTGCGATCGCGTCGTACTTCAAGGAAGATATGAGGTACGATGCGGTGGCGGAGGAAAGGGAGAAAAAGAAGGAAGGGGGCGAGCCGCATGAGTGATTTCCTGAACACAGGCGCCTTTTATCTCTTGGCGGCCGTCACGCTCGCAGGCGCGCTCGGCGTGGTGCTCGCGAAGAAGCTCGTCCATGCGGCGCTTCTCCTGACCGTCACGTTCATCGGCATCGCGTGCCTTTACTTCCAGCTCGGCGCGGACTTCCTCGGCGCGGCACAGCTCATGATCTACGCGGGCGGCGTCGCCGTGCTCATCGTCTTGGGCGTCATGCTCACGCGCCGCGAGCCGGGCGAGGAGACGAGTCCCGACAATGCGCGATGGTTCGCCGCGCCCGTCGCTGCCGCTCTCTTCTTCGCCGTCGTATTCTCGGCGGTCTATGTGACGCCGTTCGCGGAAGTCATGGAAGCGCCTGCCGGCAATTCGATTGAAAAGCTCGCCGACCTCATGCTCGGCGAGTATGTGATGACGTTCGAGCTGGCGGCGACGCTCCTTCTGGCGGCTCTCGTCGGCGCGATTGTTTTGGCAAAGGAGGAAGGACAATGAGCGTAGGTCTCCTGCATTATCTCATACTGGCGGCAATCCTCTTTTCCATCGGTCTTTTCGGGCTCATCCAAAAGAGAAACCTCATCGTCGTGCTCATGAGCATCGAGCTGATGCTGAACGCGGCGAATCTCAATCTCGTCGCCTTCAACCGCTTTCTGCCGGTCGATGCGCTCGAAGGGCAGCTTCTGGCCATCTTCTCTCTGATGGTCGGTGCGGCGGAGATCGCCGTGGGGCTTGCGCTCGCGTTCCGCATCTACCATGACCGCCATACGATTTCGCTCGATGCGCTGCAGCGCATGAAAGGCTAGGGGGTGGCACGATGTTTTCCTCTTTCGCCCTGCACCATGCGTGGCTCATACCGCTCCTGCCGGGAATCGCCTTCGTTCTCGCGGGCTTTCTGCGCGCCATGGGGCGCCTTGCGGCGGCGCTCGTCGTCACCGCAATCGCCGCGAGCTTCGCGCTCTCGGGCGGCGTCATCGCCGAGGTCCTCTCCACGCCGATCACGGTAGAAGCGCCGTACGTCGCGAAGACCGTCTGGATGACGGTCGGCAGTCTTGTCCTGGAGATGGGCGTCCTCGTCGATCCCATCACGGCGATGATGCTCTTCGTCGTCACGACGGTATCGCTTTGTGTCGCGATTTACTCGGTCGGCTACATGAAGGACGATCCCGGCATGGGACGCTTCTTCGCGTTCATCTCGCTCTTCGTCGCGTCGATGCTCGGCCTCGTTCTCGCGTCGAACTTCCTGCAGCTCTACGTCTTCTGGGAGGGCGTCGGACTTTGCTCGTACCTTTTGATCGGTTTCTACTATCAGCGCGTATCGGCGCGGGAGGCTGCGAAGAAGGCGTTCATCACGACGCGCGTCGGCGACTTCGGCCTGCTCCTCGGCATCCTGCTCCTGCAGATTCATTTCGGCACGCTCGACTTTCTGAACCTGCGCATGCTCGTGCCGCTTGAGGTCTTGACGCTCGGCACGGTATTCTTGACCGTCGCGGGCTTCCTCCTCTTCATCGGGCCGATTGGAAAATCGGGCCAATTCCCGCTGCACGTCTGGCTGCCCGACGCGATGGAAGGCCCGACGCCCGTCTCCGCGCTTATTCATGCGGCGACGATGGTCGTCGCGGGCGTCTACCTCGTCGCGCGTTCCTACTTCATCTTTGCGGCGTCGCCCTTCCTCATGGATTTGATCGCCTGGGTCGGCGGTTTCACGGCGATCTTCGCCGCGAGCATCGCCTTGACGCAGCGCGAGATCAAGCGCATCCTCGC
>ERZ773267.384-NODE-384-length-30667-cov-36.264177_pt1 | contig 30667 bp, 42 predicted proteins | sample MGYA00511959_ERZ773267 | MGnify/ENA primary metagenome ERZ773267 (study PRJEB29015, sample SAMEA2738165) | human oral metagenome | biome: human oral; feature: human-associated habitat; material: saliva | place: China | collected 2240 ... | reverse complement strand
CAAAGCATGTTTCAGGCATCCAGTTCAGTGATGATTCTTTCACCCATTCGATACCACCATATCCAAGTAATGAACCGTCATTATTATGTGTAACAACGATGTCGCCTGACACATTTATAGTTTGATAACCTGCAAGAACTGTTACAACTGTGTCCGCACTTAAGTATTTCGTGCCCTGTCGATTATCGTGCCAGTATAGTCTGATAACGCCGTGACCATTACCATAAGTATCAAATAGCGTTGCCCTATCAGGGTTATAGATATAGCCACTTATGTGGATATTGGTAGTATTATTTGCAATATTTGTAAGATATTCATACCACTCCACATGTAGATTCATTCTACCTCTGCCAGTTGGAGGTATTACCTGCAAATCACCTGTATATGCCATAACTATTCACCTCCGACCCAGTATATATTTGTGCACGAAACAGTTTCACCGCTAATTTCTTTCATCGTTCCGCGCTTAAATTTGTGCGCACCAGTTGCGAAATTACCCTCTGCTTTTAATGATTGAACTCTAGTTTCAGTAGAGTTTACATCAACCATGACTTTTCCATTAACAACAATCTTTGATGATTTCTCGTCAAGCACCTGTTCTGTTGTTGAACCTTCTTTACCTTGAATGTGCATACCATCAGATTGCAACTTAATTTGTTTTAAAACAGCCGTTTTACCGTCTATTTCTTCCGTTAGCGTTTGACTAATACTGTCTTTCGTCAGCTGCAATTCTGCTTTAGTTGCATACTGTTGTGTCTGTGCTTCTAATGCATGCAAATCATCATTTGTTGATTGCAATGATTTTTTGATTGCGGTCGTTTCCTGAACTGATAGATTAACAGAATTGCTCAACTGTTCAATGGTTGACTTATTGGCAATAGATACATCAATCCATCCATTTAATGCATCAGCTTTGACCGCTTCGGAATAACCAATACTATCATCAGTAAAGATGGTTTTGTATCTTATCCATAGCCATGTATCTTTGGTCTTTTCAGGTTGCGTATTTGACCACTCACCACCTACTAATTCTGTCTTTGATGTTGACAAATAGTATTGCGGTTCGGCATGCTTAACACCTCTACCGGTCTTTCCTGCTATTGATGGGGAATATACGTCTGATGTCGTCTTATCACTGTAGGTATATGTGATTTTAGTCCATAGCGTATAGCCTTCATTAACAAGTGGTATATTCTCTAACCACTGTCCAGTTGGAGGTACTACAGAGCTTGTATTCGCTTGATACGTTAGTTTTGGACTACCGACAATTCCCCTACCTGCATCACCTTTAATGCCTGTTAGTTCAAAAGGCTCATGCTTAATCTCTGTGCCATTGTTTACAATATCTGCAAGCATGTACCACATGTGTTGTCCAGCTATTGATGGAGGCTTCGTGGTAGACCATGCTGAATCTGTTTTGGATGGTTTATCTTCTGACGTTGTTTGTAGATAATATTGCTTTGTACCAGAAACTGTTCCAGCGGAAATATTTTCAACTTGTGTCTTAATCTTGTTTGTTTCAACTTGCAGATTACCTACATCGCCTTTTGCATCTTCAAGATTCTTTGCGACAATTTCAAGCTTGTTTGCATCTTGATCAACTTTAACCTGGAGACGTTTGATTCTTACTTTATCAGAAACCTTAGTAACAACAGAATCGACATTCTTTAACGCAACCTCTCCGTCAAGTTCAACTACTGACTGTGTACCTACATACTTACGCTTAATACTTAGGACGATACACTTATTCCCATCATACGTGGCAGTATCACCTAATTTAATCGTATCTTTACCAAAGGTTTTTAAACCTGACATACCATAGAACGATTGGCCATTATACTTCGCTAAAATTGCATCTGTATATGTTTGGCTATCGCAATAGGAATTGTTTGCATCGATGTAGATTGTCTTTCCTGTATCGTTTCCTGAAGCAATCAAATTAACGCCGTCATCATATGCAACACGTGAGACGGTTATTAAATCTGTTTTTTCAAAATCTGATGTAAATTCTATATCGTGATTAGTAGCAAAGAGATTTCTAAAAATAAGCGTATTCGACTCGTTTATGAGTGCGTTTGTACCGCTTAACTCGGCAATCCAACCAATATAATCACGCATGATTATTGTTGTGTCTATCCACTGTGCTTTTTTGTTTAGTACCGTATTTGATAACCCTGTTTTATCAATTCTCACACCAGCCAAATTAGACATCTCATCTAATTGCTGAGAGATAGTTGGATATTTATCCTTTTCATACGTTAACGAGCTCTTGTACGGCTTGTTGAACTTAATCATCACGTCATACAAATTCAGTGATAACTTTTTTGTATATTTCTCTGGAGCTTCTTGGACGATGAATTCTTGTGTCGGAATTTCCGTACTATCAGCTTCTTTTAAATCAATCAAAAAGGTGTTCCCAGCACAATCACTAAGAACACCATCTGTATTGTTTAAATCAAGATCCAACATCATGCTTGGAGTGTTACCCAAAAGTCTATCCTCTTGCATGCTATTAGACGAATTGAACGACACAACTAGGTCTGTTATTTCAACAGGTGTTGCAGTTCCTTTTTTTATATAGACTTTCATATTCTAGCACTCCGTTAAATCAAAGGTGTAGCCTTGGCTATAAATGCCATCACCGATAGCGATATACTTAAATTTACATTTACTGCAATACATTTTGTACGTTTTACGCCGCAGCGTTTTAATATCAAATGTTTCGACCATAAACTCCGGTGGTTCTAGCATATTCATTACTTCTGAAACCACCTCTAAGTCATCGATGGCATAGGCCAGCGCAATCTTCAACACACGAGAACGAATACGCATACGATGCATGATTCCTTTTTTAACATCGCGCAACGAACTTTCACTGTCTAGATCACCGTATTCAGGTTCAAACTTAGTCGGCGCAGGGAGATCTTTACCATCAATTTTAATTTTTATCAATTCATAATTAATCATGCTTTAACCTCCCTTTGCTAACTGTAGTTGTTTATTTCTTTGATCTATTAGTTTTAGTAATTTATCTCGGTCAATCACGATTCCTAGATTTTGTAGTGTCTCTAAGATTTCATACATTAGTTGGATAATTACTTCTTGACCATTACCGCCCTGTGATGACATCAGTGCATCATCTATCGCACGTTTGGTCTGTTCATAGATCTTACTCTCAGGCGAAACGATTTCACCTTCGTGACGGTTATCACCAATCAAAGCTAATCGTGGAGCATTTGCTCCAACGTATCCACCTTGTGCCAATGCTGGAATATTAGGTAAATCTACTCGGAAGCCTTTACCACCGATAATAGGCACCCAATCCGGTACAGTGAAGCCTACACCGTTGATTCGGTTAATTGCACCATTGACAATAGCAATAACCGCATTGATTGGTCCTTTTACCACACCTGAAATCGTACTGAAAATACCACCGAAGATATCGACAATACCCTGCCAAGCTTGTTTCCAATTTCCTGTGAATATTCCCTGGATAAAATTAATCAAGCCACCAAATATCTGTTTGATACCATCGAAAATTTGTTGTGTTCCACTGAAGAACGCCATTACGATTCCGTTGATAAACTTAAACGATGAGCTGAAATTTGTTCCGAAAACTCTATCCAAGAACCCTAAGAATGTACGAAGGATTTCCTGGACTCCTTGCATAGCTTTATCAACATCTAATGTGAAGATACCAATCAAGAAATCAGAAAAGCCTTTGAACATCGAAGTTGCACTCTTCAACAACTCATCAACGAATTTGCCAAGAACCGCAAATGCATCCAACATAGCTCCTTTAATGAAATCTGCTAGTGGAGATAAGATATTGTTCCAAACCCATGCAACACCTGCTCCAATTGCTTCAATGGCAGGTTTCCAACCATTCCACACATCTACAATTGTTTTTAAGGCAATGCTTAGGACTGTTACTAAGAAATTGGCTATTGGTGCAAGCACGTTATTCCAAAGTGAAAGCAGTCCGCTAAAGAGCACATCAACAGCTTTAACAAATACCTGCGCTAAGAAGGTAGCAATTGGCACAATGACCGTGTTGAATACATCTAACAGAAATGCACCTAAAGGAACTAAAACGTTATTCCATAGATTGCTTAGGATGCCTAACAAGCTATCTAGTGCTGTCTGTACTAAAGTTCTAAAATCGCTACTTGTCTGATACAAATAAATAAGCGCTGCAGATACTGCAGCTACAATCGTAGCGAAGAATAAAGCCGTTCCAGTTGCTGTACCAAAGACCGCTTGCAATGATGTTAGTACCCCTTCACCGTTAGCTATACCTGTGAAGAAAGTAGAAAACCCTGTTGCTAATGCCTTTAGCGGTACTAAAAGTCCAGTGAAGACACCCTTAATAGCACTCCAATTCTTTATGATTCCAAAAGTCGCAAATCCTGCAAACATTCCACCTAAAAGTGAAGTGATGATTACTTTGTGGTCTTTTAGAAATCCAGTAACTTTATCGAATATACCTTTAACACGATCGTAGATTTCATCTACTCCGCTCATGTCGATTGAGCCATCCGGAATGCCTAAAGAACCAAAGTCGGCACCACCGCCGCCAGCTCCCCCTCCGCCTCCGGAGCCTGAGTCCTCTGAGTCATGCAATACATTTAAATCATCGAACCCAGCAAGAGATCCTTTTAATTTATCTGCAGCTTTACCTGCCTTACCGAGTCCAGACGTTAATCCACCTGCAGCGGCACCAGCCTTACCTATATTGGAGGCTATTGCACCTGTAGCTCCTGCCGCGCCTTTGCCACCAGTGATTAACCTTGTAAAAGCAACAAAGTAATTTGCAAGTGTCTGTAGACCTCCTAGAATAACGTTTATAACGCCAATAATTGGAGTTAATACATTTATCAAACCTTGGCCAATTGTCGCCTTAAGCTCTTCAAAACGAAGTGATAGGACACGTGTACTATTTGCCCAACCATCTGATGTTCTTTCGAAGTCTCCTGCAGCATTAGAAAGCGCGTTTTGTACGAATGCTAATCGTAATGCTACCTTTTCTTGCTCTGACATCTTGGCTGTTGTTTTACCGAAGCCATTCGCCAAAGCATATTCATCAAGAGCTGATTGAGTCATAACGACACCCAAGCTCTTGAGTGATTCTGTTTCACCTGTAAATACAGATTTCAACTTAGTGAATGCCTCATCATTCGATAGGTTATAGAATGATGCCACATCACCTGTTAACGTTGTTATAGCTGAAGCCATATCGTACGATGCAGCTTCTCCGTAACCAAATGCCTGCGCCATAGAACCAAGTTGTCCCATGTACTCTTTGGCTACCTTTTGCGACATGCCGATACTTGTTATTGCGTTACGTGCAAATTCATCTACACGTTTTGACATTGTAGGAAATGTAACGTCAACAACGTTTTGGACTTCAGCAAGGTCAGAGCCCAATTGAATACATTGCGATCCGAATCTCGCTAAAGCTGTAATGGCCAATACTTTGCCAATCGTAGCGCCAATAGCATTAAATCTTCCAGTTAGGATGCTATCTGCCTTATTCGCAACTTTCGCTACATCTTTTTCAAGACTGTCATTAAGCTTGACACCTAATTCAACGGACCCTACTTCTGTTGCCATCTAATCACCTCTCATTTCTACGAAGCCAATGCCTTCATGGCTTCTTCAAGGGCTCTCATAGACTGCATATAGGACTTGCTATCGATAGGTTTCTTACTCTGTCTTGCCTGCCACTCATCTCGTATCCTTTTATCGCTTGCAGACATGTTTTTGATGCGTTCTTTATCCGTAGTGGATCTAACATCAACTACATGCCCTAATGGCGTATCACCATTCAATCCAGTAAGTAGAGTACAGAACTCTCCCCACTGCATTTCAGGCTCATATCTTAAACGGATTCCGTATTGCTGAGTAACTGAAGCATCGATTAAATCCCAATCCTCAAACAAGTCATAGTAATCATCACTATGCTGTGGTGTTACGAAAAGTCTGCTCCATTTCTTCAAATGACTTATCTGTAACAAGAGCCATCATTCCAATAAATAGCGATTGATAAGCTGTAATAGATAACTCCATTGCTTCAATTTCTTTAAAAGCCTCTTCTCCAAGACCTAACTTAATAGCCTTATCGATTCCATCTACTGAAGCTGCACCCTCATTAAGCAATGCGTTCATCTGTAGAACTGTATTTTTTCGGTCGTCAACTTTATAAGTTTTTCCTTCTGCAACTTGTAAGAACTTAGGCTCATTTACGAGCTTTGCACTAATATCGATAATTTTTCCCATATACATTTAAAAGGGCAGCCGTCGCGACCGCCCATTCCTTTCTATTTTTTTGTTTTTTAAACTGCTGGAGTATAAGTTGGCTTTCCATCAGAGTTAACTGTGAATTCTAATGCTCCAACATTTGTTGAGTCTCCACCTTCAGCAGATGTAACATCCACAATCGCATTGAAAGCTAACTTTGCACCACTTACCATTGTCCATTCAAATGGAATCGTAGCTTCCTTGCCTGTCTTGAAAGCAAGAGAAGCGATGTAGTCATTTCCTTCGTCGCCGATGTTTCTCTTACCCTTGAATTCAATCTTCAAAGACTTGGAAGTCATCAGACCACGCTGCCAACCTTTTGTATCCATAGGATTCCAGTTTTCAATACCATTAGAGAATGATACTGAAAAAGACTCCAAATCCGCTACATTAACTTTCTTTGGAGTATCTTTTGTGCCAATATCAAACTTGAATTCATTGTTAAATACTGGGAATACACCTGTATATTTTTCAGACATATTATTTATTTCCTTTCATAATAAATTTCGATTTCTATGACTGATTCATAGATTCCTTTATCATCCGTTCCGACGTCTTGTGGTTCCGGAACTAGCATGTTAATAAACTGCACTTTCCAATCACCTATAGTTGGATGTTTTGCATTCATGATTGTTTCAAAAAGCGTATTTGCCGCTTCATCAGTTTCCCTGGCATTGTTGTTCCAGTGAATCAATAATGATGCACGTTTAACGTTGTACGAAGACTTATTGCTTAATGCCGTTATTGGACTACCAGAAGTAGACAACTGGTAAACACCTATCGCCTTATCAGGCTTCTGATCTAATTTACCGATATAGTAATGTTCAAATAAATTTAGTGTTTTCAACCAGTTTCTAATTTCATAAAGTCTCATTGTACTAGACATCTGCACACTCCTTTACAAACGATTCAAATCGTCTTTTTACCCAACCTGCATATTTGCCTTTAGAGGTCCACGGTTCAAACCACTTACCACCTGCATGCTCATTGTTTTCTGTACGGAAGTTGTATTCCGGATGAAAATAAAGCCTACGAGCGTATGGAATGGATGAAACTACATAAGCGTTATCAGGATTACGCGTGTCATCAACGAACGTGTTGTCCTGCAGGGTTCCTTTGTCAAACGGTATCACTTGCTTATCCCGCACGTCTGTACGGATAGCATCAGCCGTCTTGTACAACGCCTGCCGTAATTCATCTCGCAATGTAGCAACGTTTCCGTAATGGATTCTAACCTTACCCAAGATCTACCTCACAGTAATTCACGCTACCATCAGGGTTGCGTACTTTCTTTCCAGAAACGATGGTCCTCTTCTCTCCGAAGATAATCGCCTCGCCTGTGCCAATTTCAAGCACGCTAGGGGCTACATCTCCGTTAAATAAACAAATACCCGTCAATTGCACAAACGTCTCTTTATCAGTACGTACGCGCTTTGCAGAGCCCTGATAATTGCACAATGTATCCAACTCTAATGCTTTGATTGGTGCTCCATCTTCATCGATTCCTTCTTGATGGAAAGTCAGGTGAATTGGAGTCTTGCAGAACTGTGGCAATACCAAAGATGGCCAACTACCCATAATAGCCAAACCCTCTATAGCAAAGACCAGTTCTAAGTAACGCTTGATACAGTTCTTCAGGAATCGCAATCCCACCTTCTACATGTAGATTCCACGCTTGGCCAAACTGCATTGAAACACCATTGATTGCGTAGCTACTCAAGTAGGTCTCTAACATGCTTTCATTTTGATAAAGAAATTCTGCTTGCTGGCAAATCACATCTTGGATGGAAGACTTACGAAAAGGGGACAGGCTTTCAAAGCCCATCCCTTCGATTCTTCCTCTACAGATAGTGTTAACTTGCCGTGAAGCAATCTTTAAATATCTATCAGCATTATCATCAGTCAAGATAATACCGTTATAGGTGTCCTTGTAATACGCTTTATCGACGTATTGCATTTACATCACCTCATTTCTTGTTGCTTTTCTTATCTGTTTCTTCGATTTCAGGCTGAATCTCCGGTTCAACAATTGGCTCAATAGGCTCAACTTGTTCAACCGCTTCTAATTCCACTTCTTTAACGAAGATTTTTCCTACTGTTTCTGCCATAATCTGTACCTCTACTTAAGCAACGTGGTGGCAATATACACCAGCAAGCTTGTTTTCATATACATCAACTAAGCCATATTTGCGGTAACCGAAGATGTAACCATCGGCTGTTTGGTTTTGTTCAGGTGTAACAATCTTTGGTGCAACGTGCTTGTTGTACTTTAAGATTGCAGACTTTTCAACAATCATGAAGTTGATTTCCTTGCCGGCTGTGTTCTTTCTGAAACCACCAGCTTCTTCGCCGCTTGTCTTACCATCAAGTAAATCAATTGTTGTGTAGAAACGAGCTTGTGGAACTTCTACAACCTTCGAGAACTTGTTTAGAACAGCCTTAGACTTTGTTGTGTCTAGATCATCAATCAAGCCCTTTAATGTAGGCGTGATGTAAAGGATACGGCTTTCTGTTGGAACCTGGTCTTCATCCATCTTTGTAGATGCTGTACGTAACGCCTTAACCACAGCTTCACCAGTAGCTAATGCACCGGTTGCACTTGAAACGCCTGTCTTACCTGCTAACTTGGCAAAAGTAAATGCATCTCCTTCAGGAGCTACCTTTGTACGTGTGAACTCTCCCATAATCTTTGGAGCAATCACATTCATTGTCTCTTCTTCATCCATGTTGTCTACATTGAATGCACGACCACGCTCATAGTTGAACTTAACAGTTTCATACTTGAACTTAACATTGCCCTTTGTATAGCCTTCGTTACGGTCATATTTTCCTAAACCATCCATCTCTAACTTAGGAACAACGATTTCATTCGCATTTGCTCCTTCTTTAGCTAGTTCTGGATCGGATTCTAGATCAGCTGTTAACGATGCGAGTGCATAAGCCTGATCTAAGAATGGTACATACTTCTTTGCATATTCGATTGTATTTGGCATTTAATATTCCTCCTATTTTTTAACACCAAAATTTTTGGCAAGGACATCGTCTAATGATGCCTTTGAGTTGGAGCCATCTGCTCCGATTTTTGTGAAACCTTGTGTTGTCGTTCCTGCCTGTGCTTTAAAATCAGGGAATGCCTTTACAACTTCTTCAATAGCAGCTTTAACGCTATCTTCATTAATTTCCCCTTTATCGTTTAACAGCTTGGAGCGATCAATAAGTTTTGCTAAGAAAGGTAATTTTTCAGCGCTGACACCTTCAGCAAGTTCTGAAATCTTCTTATCGATTTCAATGTTTTGAATCTGTAACTTTAATCGCTGATTTTCTGCAAGCATGTCTGCTTGTTCTTTTTCTTTAGATTGCTTGTCAGCTTCTTTCTTATCCTTGAACTCTTTGATTGCCTTATCCATTTCATCAGCAGATACACCCTGCTCCTTTAGATACCCCTTCAAAGCAGCATATTGAGCTTGTGATCCACGCTTGTCTAAAACATCAGCAATCTTGTCGTAGTCGATAGAAACGTTTGTATTTGCTCCTTGCGCGCTAGGTGAAGCACCGTTGTTATCATTTCCATCTCCTGTGTTTGGTTGTGCTCCATCATCAGCAAAAAACTGAATGTGAAGCGGATACTTTAATACTTCTTTCATAGTTCCTCCTGTTTTTTTGGGTGTCTCCCTTAAATCAAACACGCACAGTTTTTAAGGCATATCGTGATTGGCCATAAGAAAAGCCACTACTCTTCTGCAGTGACTTCTGTTTCTTCGATGATTTTTTCACCTTCACTTACGATTTCTGCTACTCCGAACATCGTAAGAAGCTCAGCACGTTCTTGAGAACATTCAAATTGATCATCAACAATCATCAATTTATCTTGTTCTCTATCGAAATAATCCTGTGTGACCTTAACTTGCACCATTTTCCTTTCTCCTTTCATGCATGAAAAAAGCACCCTGCTCTAGGATGCTTGATAAAAGCTTATTATCTATCTTCTGAATGTAGTGCTTCTCTAAGTAAATTGAATTCTTCTTGCTCTTCTGGAGTTAGTACGACCCCTTTTTTCACAATTACATCATTGTGAATAAATTCAATTTTTCCAGTGATTAATTTACCAATATTCGGAATCATATTTTACCTCCTATCCATTTTGATTTTACCAGAGATTTGATTGTATTACAAACTTTATTGTTAGCTATACTAGAGAATGCCTCAGCTACGGCTTCGCTATCAGTATATGTAGCATATTTTGAAATATATTTACTAATAATTTCATCCGATTTATTTAATCCGCATTTTTCCAGAGCTTCATCTAATAACTCAGTCGCATATGTGTGTTGCTTACAGTCATTAATGATTTTTTCAACATTAGGAACCCCCACACTATCTGTGTTTATCCTAATATTGTATTTATCCTCTAACACATGACATAACTCATGTCTCAAATAATCTTCTAATGTCTTTTTAGGCGATAGTTCCATATAGCTCAGTTCCGATATTTTTTCAATAGCTTTAGCATTAGAAAAATAGTTACTATTTATATTCAATACGCTTCTCAAATCACTATCTAGATTCTTTGTTGACATTAAGTTTTTAAGATTCATAGGTTTGAAAAAGATTTCGCTAATCCCGTTCTTTAAAGAAGGGATTTCTTTATCTATTAAGTTATGCAAAGCTTTATCTACTCCCTGTAGCACTTCTACCGGAATATCCTTATAGTCACCTTGTAAATTCGCGCCCATCATCTCCCCATCGCGTATTGCCATGAAACGCTCTTTATCGTACTGCTCTGCTTGTTGTATATACTTCTCATCAAGTCCTATTAAGCGTTGCTCTTTATCAGCATGTTCCTTAATTTTGTCTTCACTTAGAGAACCGACCTGCAATCTTCTTTCACGCTGGATCTGATGTTGCAAATAGTGATGCTCTTGTGTGCCTGGTGGATTCTCATATGTCGGCTGTCTTGGATCGCCATCATCATCGTTATCCATACCAGGATAATAAGTGCTTAGGTGATGCTTGCAATTGGGATGGAATAAACCACCGGATATAGCCGTGCTCAACAAAGGTAAGTTAAGTTCTTCAGCTTCTTCTGGTGTTCCTCCACTATACACATCATCAACATACACACGCCCCTGCCACGGTTGACATGTTTTAGAACACATACCATATCGTGAAACTTTGACTGTATGCACACCTAATTCCTGACGTTTAGCACCGTCTGCATACATACCAATTCGCTTATTTGTTGTACGTAGTGACATCTCTGAGTATGTTGCCATATTGACGTGTCTACCACCTTTGTACACAACGCAATTAATTCCTCTAGTAAGAAAATCGTTACTGGCCATATCAATCGCTTTATCAAGTGTTCCTGCGCCACTTGCTAAATATGTTTGAGCATTGTAAATGACTTTGCGATACTCATCGTTAGCTTTACGCAGCATTGCGTGCTCAGCCTTTACTAGATCGCCAGTCGTTGCTTTAACTAAAGACTGTACCTTACGAGAATGCACTCCAAAGAAGTTTGTTTCTTTTTGACCAAGAATGCTATCAAGAAATTGCTCATTGATTGCTTTGAATTCTGAAGAAAAAAGTCTTGGATTTTTCTTTTTGAATTCCTCCAAAGACTTTAATTGCTCTGCCTGCCATCTAGACCAGGTAAAGCCGTATTTATTTTCTTCTTCATTGTGCCTTTGCCAGTTACGTTTCATAGACGAAATCAGTTCAAGCTCGATACGTCTAAACGCTTCAGCAATATCGTAGTCCATTAACTAAACATATCTGCAGGCACATTCGGCTCCGGTAGCTGCACTGCACCACTTTCTTCAGCAATACGTTGTGCTTCTTCATCTTTCCAAGCATCTTCTTTAGATTCACCATACATCTCATCAAGCGCTGTTCTAATTGACATAACACCACCTTGCTTAGCTTTAGTGACAGTTTCGACAACAGCTTCGAACGATGGATTTGCATACTCTCCGAAATCAACATTCACGTCAAGATCAAGTAATTGTGACAAACCCTTATTAGTCATTCCATCTTTTACCATAAGCACACTTGTAATTAGCTTAGGAATCATCTCTGTAAAGGCTTCAATGATTGCGTTTCTTGTATACAGAGTTGTTTTCTCTTTCTCTCGCTGAGCTTCAGCATTCTCTAACTTCTTTGTATCAATGCCTAATGTTGACGGGCTAATCAAGCCTTGTAGGCATAGATCCAAATAAGTAATGTAACTCTGCAGATAGTTCTCTGTTGGGATTGAAGGCTGCACAACGCTGATTTGCTGTTTTGCATCCTCACCAATAGCGTTTCCTGTTTTTATAAAGCGATCGTCAAAGTCATTTGGTAGAAGGTCCATTCCATTAGCGCCTTTAGGCACTAACGAATCAGGAATATACTTTGTCGCACGCCCTGCTCTAACTGCATCTGCCCATTGCGAAACAACCTCATCAAGCGCATCGTATGAATCCTTTTTCTTATCAAAAATTGATTCACCTCGACCTTTGTACATGGTTGATTCAAAGATAGAAAAAGGGATTGCCATCATAAAGCTTCCCTTTGTTTTTGTTTCCTCGTTATACCCACCAAATTGCACGTCTACTAGGTCCTTTGTTTCTTCTAGCTCATAAAGGTCCGTCTTATCCAAACTGTATCCGTTGATATGGAATAGCTCATACTTAACATAGCCATACCCGTAGCGTTCCTTTAGTAAGTACTTACGTGTTGTGCCTTCTTGAATCTTAACTGTCTTAAAAACAATCTCCACTAATCTTCCACGCTTATGAATTAAATCAATTTTATCTCCTGGATAAAACTCAATGATTGGCTCATTTGAAATATCGCTATCAACTGAAATCTTAAAAGCACCATCTCCAACATACAAGGTTTCTTTAATTGCTTGTTTAAATAACTTCTTCAGATTGTTGTCATCTGCAATCTTCTGCCATTCTTCATTACGCTTATTGACTTCGATTTTATTCAGATCACGAATAACAATGTCCGTTAAAACTCTTACTGTTAATCCTGGCAAGCCTGTATGAATCTTATGAATAGGTGTAGATGGCGATGCTCCCCAGAATGTTGCATTCTTATTACTAGTGTCCTTTATTTGCTTATAGAGCGCCGATAATTCTGTCGGCTGACCACGCATCCATACTCGGTTGATTCCTGCGTTAAATTCATAATCGTAGGCTTCGTCAATCGTGATACCTTCTCGATCAGCAGGTTTTATTTCAAGCCATGATTGAATAGCTTGTTTGATGTTCATTCCTATACCCATTGGTTACTTTCCTCCAATTCCTATTTCTCTCTTAAATGGCAGCCATGCATACTGATTTGCATTAATCGTGTGGTCATTACCATCTTCAGGTTCATATTTGTTTTCCTTCCAGCTATAGACTTCCATTTCGTGGATGTGATTCTTGCAGTGGTCTAACACCAGGTAATCGCCTTTTGCAATCCAACCCAACTGCAGGTTGATGCGGTCGATAATCTTTGTTTTCTTGTAGGCTGGTATCACCTCGTAGATGCTGCCATTCAAGCGTTTGTATTTCTGCCATTCCGTTATGGTCGCTTGATCGGCCGAATCCAAGAACATGTACTTCGCATATCCCCACTTCTCTCGATTGCGATCTGCAAAATCCACTAATCTTTGTACTGTGTCGCTTGGAGCAATCGGAATCTGCAAATCTGCATTGTTGTAAACTTCTTCATCAAGTGTTACCAGCTTGCCATCAACAGTTATTCCTTGGAACAACATTGCAATCGTATCAGGCGACTTTTGCGAGTAGGCTGTATCGATACCTACCGTGAAAACCTTAAAGGCCTTCCTAAGCTTATCTTTGCCACCTATTTGAGCGATTAATCGCTCGTACGTAATAACATTCGTCTTACGCTCAAAGTTGCTAAAAACAAGCCCTGTGGCTCTTCCACGAAGCCCCTTGATTTTATTCTTCCAAAGTTTTGTGCCAACAGGCACCGATTCGATAATCTGCTTTTTCTTTTCTGCAGATAATCCATAGTTGTCATCAAAATTAAAAAACCAGTGTATCCAGTTTGGATGCTCCGGTTCGTTTAGATCATTTAAAATCTCCTGTGGCGTTTCCTTTGTCCATTTCCGAATAGGACGGCAACGGTTGATGTACTCCTTGTATACAGGCAACGATGGATCGTCAGGGTTCAACGTCATCATGGTATAGTCTGCACGCATAATAGACTCACGTACAAATTCCATGTTAGCTGTGTTTACCTCGTCAATAAGTAGACAACCGTACTGGCCACCTAATGCATCCTTCCACTTCTCTTTTGTGGAATAGCCAACGATAAAGACAATCTTATCTCCAGCCGTAGCATGCACAATCAAGTGTGGCATCTTGTATTCTTTTGATCCGTTGCCTTTGTACTCTACAAGATCGCCAAAGTTATCCAAAATACCAAGGTCTTTGTTAATCAGGTTCTTTTCTACAGTACCTGTATCATCACCTGCGATGATGTGAAGCTTCTTAGGGGATTGCCAAACCTTCAAGATAAACTTGTAGACCCCAACGGTTGTCTTTCCTGCAGCAGTTGAGCCTTCAAGCGCTTCTAGTTCTGCATCATACTTTAGAAATGCTTTGAACTTAGGTGATAGAATTAATCGCAAATCGCTCATTCTTCATCAGCAACCTTCAACTGTTCGATTACATCGTCAACCTTAGACTGCTTTGTTTCTAATCCACCCGATAGTTCGACTTTCTTTTGGAACATGCCTAGATGTTCGCCTATTAGTTTAAGAGCTGTATTAGCACCCTTGCTATCAAAGGTAAACTCTTTATTAGAATTAACATAAGAATGCGAATCGGAATCCCACACCTTAACCGGAGTAGCTTGCATACATCTGTTTTTAACTTCAATAAGGTCTTTAAGTACATCTGCAGCAGTCACCTTAGCCTCTTGAGCAATCTGCTCTTTCAGCTCACGCACGTACGCGGCAACGTTAGCATTTGCTAGCAGTCTACTAGAATTAGCAGATGCTGTTCTATCGCTTTTGCAGTTAGCATATACTAACTTGTAAGCACGTATTGCATTGAGATCGACCACATACTCTTCGCAGAAACGCTTTTGCTTGTCTGTTAATTTCTTCATAGGCTTGCCCCTTTCTACGTCATACACACATTGGAAACTATCAGCAAAGTATGTCATATGAGTACACATGGAAAATAAGTCAAATTAATTTCAGAGGGAAACTGCTGATAGCTTCGAATGTATGTACAAAAAAAACCACAAGCATTTCTGCCTATGGTTTTCGCCTACGCCCATTATACACCTAAAAGTCGTGGGACATGTCCCAAAATTAAATTAGTCATCAAAAAGATTAGGTTGTTTAAAATCACCCTGTTTGTATTTGCCACATGAATATACAGTTTTTATTGTGAAACTTCGCTTAGAATTTGATTTAGGAACTCCATTCTTATCAACCAAAAAAGTTACCTCAATATCAACATCCATCTCTTGCATTGACGTAAATTCAACAAATTTTGCATGAACAGCCTCTAAAAAGTCACAATCAGCAATATCTGCTTTAATACTGTCACCACTATAAACAAGTTCCCACTTCGTGCTATTTTGTAAATCAGGTTTTATTACATTTACTATAGTTCGGCTAATAGTCGATTTGGACTGTACTTCATCTTCGATTAATCTGACGTCCATTGGTGTTGACAATTGCTTAAATTGTTCTCTAGGAATAAACACGCTTTCACCGTTGTCAAAATCATACGAAATAGATGTTCTTGCTTCGTCTCTTTCAACAGCTTTTACAATCCCTGATAACGAATTCTCCATTTTTTGATTTCCAATATAGTAATTATACACATTGTTTGTTACTGTCACTTGTGCGTTATCGTACGCATTAATCGTTACATAGTCACCATTTTTTTCAATACTCTTAGGCTTATTTCCTTTTAGTATTGTTTTAATATCCCAATATGCTTTGAATGTTTCTAAAGCAGTTTTTGTAGGTCCTAAAATTGTTGAACAAATTGACCCTATAGCAGTAACAGTCTGAATATCTAATACAAAACTACCTCTCTCAACATTTTTTACAACAAATTTACAGTAGTCTTTATCATCGAGAACATCATCCGAAATAAGTTTTAGCGCTTCTATTGTAGAACTCAATGTATTCGTCAAGGTTTCCAAATCGATATCATTATCTCCACCAATGCGAATCTTCATACTTTCAGTATTCATTATCATCACCTTAATATGCTTTTTCACATTATCACCCACTTTCAGATTAATTTCAACAGTATATCATCTAACCGCCTAGACATAGTACTCTTTCCGTTGTACATATTTTGTGCCAGCTCCCTTAAAGTTTTCTTGTACTTATAGCGTTGCTCAATAAGCTTCATGTCTTCCTCATCCAGCTTATTCAACTTCACCTGCACTCTGCTAATCAAGTAAAGCAGGTCTTGCTTCTGCTTAATCAACAAATCCTGCTCTTGAAACAACTCCAGCATATTAACGTCGCTATAGATTCTAGTTCCTTTTTGATACTTTGCCTCTTCTGGGCTCATGATTCTAGGACTTCCAATCGACGTAAGCTGTGCATCAATCTCAGCGATGCGCTCGTTCACGGTCTCAAGTTGTTTCTTGTATTCGTAATGATTGCGTAGCTCACGATCAATCACTTGCAAATCTTCTCTGTATGGATCTTCGTAGTTCATTTGTTTTCCTCCTAAATGTCATACTGCATTAGCTTCTCAACTATCTGCTTGAATTTCTGTTCCATCAGAAATAAATCAAAGCTGTTTATTTCTGTGTGTTGATTGTTTCTCATGGCTTTCTTGGTTGCTTCGATTTTCTCGTATAGCTCTCGACCTTGTTCTTTTAATCGCTCACGTTCTGCATCTTTTTTAAAAATCATCTGTCATTTCCTCCTGCCACATTTACAGCGGCAACTACAACCAAGCAAAGAAAGTATCCTGCTATAAAGCAGATGGCTCCTATTAAAAACATTATTCTTCTCCTAAATCTGCAAGCATGATTTTTCTTGCTTCGATTTCATCATCAATAATTTCTAAAAACCTTTTTGCAACGCTTTCAGGGACATATTTATAATCGGAGTCAAAAACAGAAAATGGAGGACTATTCTTTCTTCTGAAAAAATTTATTTCTTTTGTTGTTCTTACAAACCATCCAAATTTGCATGTCTTAGGATTGTAATTTCTCAACTCTTCCAACTGTTCGATTTCTTCTTGTAATCTGTTTCCCTCTTTTAATTGTTCAGGTGTCATTTTTTACTCCAATCTATTTTCTTGTTCTTTTCGTCTATTAATCGTTTCAGAACATTTAGATCATATCCACTTTCAATGAATTTAATTGCAATTGGTTTGTTACATCCATTCCCTAAGTATGTGTAAATATATTCAAAATCATCTTCTGTGAAATTAGTTCCTAATACTTTGTTGAAAGCAACCATATGTTTTTGTTGCCATTCGATATTACGCTTAGAATTTCTATATGGTTCTGATTTATAACACCTGCTTACAACTGATATAAATCTCCGTTTCAGTTCAATATCACTTTCTATTTTTTCTAAAGAAAACCAAAGCCTATTTTTTTCATCAAGATATATTAAAAATCCGCCGTACACATAGTATTCGATACGACTACGTGGAAATGCTAACATTATTTTTATCAGAAAATATTTTATTGAATCATTCATTATCTTCACCACCTAAACACGTTATCAACAAAATCTTCTAGCATGAACCACGCTCTTATAAACATTGCTATGATGCATGCACAGATGAATAATCCTACGCAACAGCAGAATACAACAAATACTATGATTGCTATTGTTCCAATTGCTAAATATATATATTCCATTATTCACTCCAATCCAAAGCCTGACCGCATGAGCAACAATACAGTTGTCCCTCTAGCACAACTTCATTCCTACTCCCTAATTTTCGTAACTCACCTTTACAGTTTGGACAGTATCCCTGCCGAACTACCGGTGTACTTTGATTGATAGGCTTTTTAGGTGTAGCCTTATCTACTAATTCTTGTAAGGCTTTAGATGATTTAAATAGAGTCACTTTTTCTTTCGATGTCTGCACGTAGTGTCTCAAATAATTTTCGTATGCACTTTCTTTTAAAAATCCTAACGCTTCTTGATATTTATTCATCAGTCAAACAGCTCCTTAAATTCTTCAATGTTATATTCATCATAAAACTGTTCATCTACTATAAAATGCCAGCAATGATCTTCAATCAACTCTACACAGATGTCCTTTTCTTTCATTTTCTCGCAATCATCAAAATCACTGAATCTTACGGCTCTGATATCACGCCAGTCCTCAATTTCTAAATCGCTTTGATACATGCTGCTATCAGGGCTATTTGCAAGTGATTTTGCTTTACCTGCTGTTTCTGCCCATACAAGGCTTAAATATGGATTATTCCCTGTTCTATCACTTAATATCCATGCTTTCATTCTTCTACCTCTTTCAACTTGCACCATTTAGGTTTCTTTATTTTGCCTTGAATTTTTCCACGCATAACTTTTGTATATTTCCCATTTTCTTCAAGGTCAATAACGCAAACAAAACCATTTGTATTAGGCTTGTTCAACTTCTTATCAATTGGGTCAACATCTACTTCATGTGCCCAAAAAGGATAATGATAACGTAAACGTCCAAACGGACATTCACCGCAATGTTGAGGGATTTTCATTGGGACTATATATTTTTTCATAATCTCAACTCCTCTAAAGTGTATTCTTTATCCACTTCCATGCCTTTATACATTTTTCCCTTTTTGAATTGTGGTAAATATATATTTCTACAATCCCCTATAATCCAAATTAATATACGCTCCTTATCGTATGTGTCCTCAAATTTTTCTATAAACTTTATTTTATTTTTCCATGGCTTTATTACAGCAGATAAATAAGCCTTTTCTTTATCAGTTAGAATATCTGGAACATATTCTTCTTCTAGCCATGAAAGAAATAGACTTAAATGTGCTCTATTTAATAGAATTGGTTTTTCAAATACCACATTTGTTCCATCTAAAATCTTGAACACCTGTGATGGATTATTTTCGCCTTCAATTTTGAATGTTAATTTCGTCAAATCATACTTGTCTTTATTTTTCATAGTCTTCACCATTTCTTTCTCCTTTTATTCCATATTGTTTCTACTTCTTCCTGTGTCAGCGGATTTTCTGAATCTGCGTATGTGTTCCACCACTCGATTAGTTCTTCTTTCGTATCGACGTCATACATTGCGATCAACACTGCACAGCTCAGTAGAATTTCTCGCCTTGTTCTCTTTCGTGTTTCTATCTGCAGTGTTTGTTTATCGTGCATTTCTTGTACAGCTTGTTTCCACATATACTCAGGCATTGCCATAAACTTTGATTTTAATTGTGCAGCTGTAGGAGGATAATTTGAGTTACCACTTTTGAAGTAACTATCCAATGCACCAACAACAGCAATCTGATCAACATCTGCAAGTGTGACTACAAAAGAGTTAAAAATATCAATAATTTCCTTTTTTGTTTTTCTTGCGTAATACTCTGGATATCTCAATCGCAAAGTTTTCAGTAGATTTCTTACTTGTGTTTTTTCCAATTTTCGAAAATCCTCCTAATATAGATAAAAGTTGCAACTTTCGCCAGCACACACTATTTATATTTCTTATATATGTATGCACTATCTATATTTATATTTCTTATTATTCTTATACTTCTTTATATTCTTATCTTTCTTATATTCTTATATTGCTGTTAGCTCCCTGTTAGCTCCCTGTTAGCTCCCTGTTAGATTCCCTGTTAGATTCCCTGTTACCCTGTGAGTCTGTGGCTTGATATTTTGCGTAATTTACTATCGTTATAAGCCTTCCACACCCTGTTAGTTCGTCTGTTATTTCCCCTGTTGATTTTAGGTGATTTAGTGCAGTGCGTACATTCATGCATGTTAATCCGGTATTTCTCGATAGCGATGGCAAAGATTCAAGAACTTGTCCCTTTTTTATTTTGATTGTCTTGAATTCTTGTTCTTCATCCAACCAGCTAGCGCGTAGCAACAGATAGTGCCACAAGTGCGCTGTATTAGGGTCTTTAAACCATCGCCAGTTCAACAGCGAACGATGCTCCTTAATCCATCCACTATCATTTCTACTCATACTTCACCTCTTAGAACGGCAAATCATCAGAACTTACATCTACATTAGGAAGATAATCAAAGTCTGACATTTGCTGTGGCTTTGGTTCCTGTGTTGGTTTAGGAGCATATGTTTGTTCCTGCTGTCTTGGCTGAGTGCTGTGTAACAAATTGACTGAATTAGCTAATACTTCAACCACATACACCCTCTGACCATCATGATCATAGCTGCGTGTCTGTAGCCTTCCTTCAACGCCAACTGTATCGCCTTTGTGCGCATAGTTTCCTAGAAAATCAGCGCTTCCTCTCCATGCTACACAGTTAATAAAGTCTGCTGATTGTGTACCACTGTTCTTTTGCTCTGCAGATAATCTTCTATCACACGCTAATGTGAATGTTGTGGTTGATAATCCACTTTGTGTTCTTCTTAACTCAATATCTTTTGTGAGTCTACCGACCAAAACTACACTGTTGATCATTGGCAATTCTCCTTATTTATTTCTGACAATCTCACTACAACTCTAGGATTGTCATCATATGCTTTGTATACATACAACTCTGTTACCTGCTTATCATCCAAGAATGCTAAGCCATTCAAGCTATCAAGAATAATCTTGGCAATGTTATCGGAATCAGGCTTCACAGTTGGAAGCAATGTACATGCGATTGCTTCGCGTTGCTTTTTCTTACTGAATGATTTTGGAATTGGGAAGTATGCAAGTATCTGAGCCTTTAATGCTGTATCAGTTGGCTCATATCCAATCGGCAATGATTCTTGTGTACAAAATCTAACTTTTCGCTCATAATCTGCAGTATCTTTTGGGGTATAAGTGAAACCACGCTTTGTAAAACGTGGTCTCCCTTTTCCCTTTGGCTCACCTGGAATGGTAATGATGATGTCATTCATGGATTTCTCCTGTTTCTGCATCAATCACCGTATCAAAATGAATTGCGTCTTCATCTTCTGTATTATTGATAGAAGGTTGTACCGTCATGTCATTCTCGTATGCTGTCTGCATATCAATAGACATAATTCCCCACTTAGAAATTAGTTGTCTTAACATTGTTTTTTGAGCCATTCCGTCAAAGTCCTTTTCCCAGAATGTATATCCTTTGTGCGCTCTATATCCCATACTGTATTTTTCAGCATGTGCAACCATCTTCTCTTTTGACCAGTAAATAGATTTTTTAAATCCATTGATAAGCTCCAATGTCGCATAATATCCGATTGTAGGTGCCTTTTCTCTTGCAACTTCATCGCTAATTAGCTCTACCTTGATTTCTTCATCAAGTGCGTTATAGCTAACCAACTCACCTTCCTTAATAGGTAATACATTAATACGTTTGTACTGACCAGATCTGATTGCTAGCTGCAACATTCCCTTGTAACCAAGTTGGAACGTTGCTACCTTACCTTTATTTTTATCGTTAAACGGTACCATGTAATACTGTCCTAATTGTGGTGAAGGTGATAATTTCAAGCTTTCACCGAGTAATGCTGCGCTAATGATTGACATTCCGTCACACTCTCTTAACTGAGCATTTGTACTAACCGCACTAATAAGTGAAGATGTGAATGTCTTTGTCTTCATAGCATCCCCAAGCGTTCCAGATAAACTATGTTGTACTGCATCAGATTTTAATAATGCACTAAATTGTAATTTCTTTGCGTTTGCTACTGCATTCGTTGTTTTATTTGTTGCTGGTACAGATGGTGTAACTGCCTGTTTAATTTCTGTCATAATGTTTTCTCCTTGATTTTTGTAATTTTGAATACTCTTGATTGAGTTGTTTTTAAATAATTTTGGTAAATATCTGGATGCTCGGATTCTAAACGTTTTGCATCAATAGTTGATCTATTTTGAGTTTTCCATGAGACTCTGTAAGCGGATGTGAATCCACCTTCATGATCACCAATCTCTGCTTTGATTTTGTTTTGATACTCCGCTTTGATTTTGTTCAAAGCATCTATCTGTACATCTACATCTTGAATGGATTGTAAGCACTGTGTGACTGTGCTCGAGTAGCTTAAATCAATCACATCTTGTGTATCATTTTGATATCGTTTCTGGAGCGCGTTAGATGTGCTTTCTGAACCATCTATATCTGGGGCAGTATTATTTACCACCAAATCCCAAAACGCTCGTTCTGCGCTCAATAATGCGTCTATATGATCGTCATTTCGGTCAATCTGTAGGATATGGAATTGTGTGTTGTCTTTTTTGACTGCGATATACCATTTCTCACACCCTGTCAGCATCATGTAATGCATACACTGCCAGTAGTACTGTGGTGGTATCTCTCCATCCTGATACGCCGTCTTATTCCATGCCGACGTTGTTTTACATTCCAAACCAGCATTTTCTCCAACGACCATACGATCAACATGTCCAGCTAAGAATGGATATTCTTTGCAAAGGTATGTCATGTTAGAACGTCGTACAGATTTTCCTGTTTCTAAACAGAAGCGCTTAGCTACGATTTCCTCTTCTTCTGTGCCAAACCAAACCTGCAGCTTATCGCTAATATCATCTGGTTCAAGCTGACCGGTTTTCTCTAGCCACAATTCATATTGAGACTTCCACGGATTGACATTCATGATCGTTCCGGCATCGCTGCCGCCGATAAACTTATGTCTATCCTTTGCTGGATCTCCGCTAAATGGCTTTTTATAAAGTGTTAATTTCTCCATTTGATTTCCTCGTATTTTCATTCTCCTATCAAATCGAATAATGTTGGCGATTCTATTTCTCTTTCTGCCATTTCCAAGTATCCGCAACCATCACGGAAATAGTCACTATTTAACTCAATTCCGTACCCTCTGCGTCCCATTTTCACGGCTGTCATAGGTACCGTCATAAGTCCGCCAAACGGATCTAAAACTAAATCATTCGGATTACTGTAACGGTTAATTATTCTTTCTACAATATCTATTTGTAACGGACATACGTGCATGGTTAAATTTCGACGTTTCTGATGGCCATTTAATGTTCGCATGCGATTGATATCGTCCCATACTTCAAGTGTGTTCCAACTGCCCGGTGCAACGACCATGAATACAGCCGGCAAGCGATTATTTTTATCCAAATTCTTCGCTAATTTCACATGCTCTTCATAGTCATATACATTCTCACGTGAGTATTTTCTGTATATCTTTTGAAGCGTTGAAACAGGCGCATTTTCTAATTCTTCTTTTGTTATCGGTCTATTACCTGATGAGCGCCAATATGCATGTGCATCTATCTGCCATTGCGCACGTGTGTATTCTTCCTTTGTCTTTGATACTGGTTCATCTGCATATGCGTTTGTTCTATCTGTAGGCAACTTCCTGAACAGCAATACATACTCAGGGCAACCAACGCCCATTTTTGAGCCATCTTTGCATTGCTCTGACCAGCCAAGCCGATATGTTTGGTTGTTTTCTCTGACAACATCGGTAACAACAGTAATCATTCCAAAATATTGAAAGCCGTGTTTCATGTAATGATTGATACACATTGCATGAAATGGTTCTATTGTCGGCATTCCTGTTCCAGTCGCATTGCCGAACAGCACGCGGTCTTTCACGTGTATTGCTGCAACTCTTCCAGGCTTTAGAATTCTGAATAATTCTGGCGTTAAGTAATCCATTTGAATAAAAAATCTTTGTGTGGACGTGTTATGTCCAAAATCGTTATAGTTTGCCGAATATTCATAATGATTGCTGAATGGTATTGATGTATGAATTAAATCAACGCTGTTGTCTTCCATTCTCTTTGTTTCTTCAACGCAATCATCATTGACAGCGGTATATCTTGTTCCTTCTACTTTCACGGTTTCAACTCCCATCTTGCGCTGTAATCTTTGTGCCTTGTTTGCTTCGTTCAAGCCGTATTTTTTAACGATTGCAATCATCTTTGCGACCATCTCATCATGGCGCTTCCACTTACTCATCAGTTCACGTCTGATTTCCGCCTCATTTTCCATATAGATGATGTCAATAATCACCTTTTCTTTTTGCAAAAATCGGTAGCATCTATGTATTGCCTGAATGAAATCGTTAAATTCGTAATCAATGCCAACGAATATTTCACGGTGGCAATACCTTTGAAAATTACAACCTGATCCAGATAACTCTTTCTTTGTTGCAAACAATCTGATTTGACCATCTGAAAATGCATTTACACGTTCTTCTCTTAAGTCATAGTCCTGGGATCCATATATATCGACCGTTGCAGGTAATGCTTCTTTAATTGCATGTCTTTCTGCTTCCAAGTCATGCCAAAGAATGAAATTATCTTCTGGTGAAGCATTAATAATCTCTTTTGCCTTTGCGATTCTTGCATCAATGCTGTCACGTTTGATTCTTGCTGCTTCTGAAAGCCCTGTGCCTGATGTTTCAAACAGCATCATTGAACCATTTTTATCAAATATTTCTTTCTGTAGTAGCGGTAGCTTATGCCATCTGACATCCAACTTCGGTAAGTTATAACCAGCATCCGAATAATTTGAATTGATGTCACTTGGCTTCGTGATGAATAATGCCCACGATGATATCCATAGCCAAAATTCATCTTCCATATTCGGATATAGCGTTAAGTTGTTTGCTTTTGTACTGTCCCTTTGAAAAAAACGTGTTAACGCTTGCCCCGTATCCATGACTTCCAAATAGCCGGCATAATGTATTAGTTCTTTATATTTGTTTGGTGACGGGGTGGCCGTTGCCACCAATTTGTATTTGACATTTTTAAACTTATCCAAAAATGTTTGATATGTTTTAGAACCAAAAGAGCGTAATACAGATGCTTCATCAAGTGATGTTGCCGTAAAATATGAAGGCTCAATATCGCCATCTCTAACACGTTCATAATTCGTTAAAACTATATCCCCTGTGCAATCTTTGACTTCTTGCATCGTTCTACAATATATTGGCTTATCATACCCAAGAATGTTTACAGCATCCTTTGTAAACTCTTGTTTTACACCTAACGGAAGTACAATTAGTGCCTTGCCACCTTCATACTTTATCGCTTGATAACAGAACTCTATTTCCTGAACTGTTTTACCTAACCCAAACGACTCAAACAATGCACGTCTACCACCTTTTAAAGCCCATTTAACAGCATCTTTTTGGTGTGGTAATAACGCTTTATTTATCTTTTCTGTGCTGATATCAAACCCACTATCGGTGGCAAGTTCTATTTTTGATTTTAAAAATTCTTTGTAGTTCATAGAGTATTCATCCTGTTTACTTTTGTTAACATTTGATAACAAAGAATTTCATGACTTAACGACAAATTCACTTCAAAAGCTTTTTGGTTAAGATTGGAAAGATGGATTATTTTTTCCTTTAACATTTCTATTTCGAGTTCGTACCGCTTGATTTCATTTACCAAGATTGCATTTTGTTCTTTCGTTTCGTTATATCTTTGCTGTAAATTCATTACGTTTCCCTTCCCAGTCAAGATTCCGTATCTTCTCAATACGTTCTAGATCTGTTTTAAATTCTTCTTCGTATTTATCTTCTTCAGATGTGATAAATGATGGGAAATCTTCTTCTATAATCACTAGATCACTCTTCATCTTCTGTATCATTTTCTTTTTCCTCTATATCCTCCGATGAGCAAAATGGACATACGGGATAAGTCCGATAAGAATAATCGTGATATCCCTTTTTCCATTTCATATCGTCATCTGCAAATGTTCTGTGGCAGTGTTCGCAATACATTTCCATTAGTCGATACCTAGAACGAACGTGATAAACTTTACGAATAAAGCTGCGTAGAAAATACAAAGCCCTATTCTTAATGCTTCATCACTAAATCTATTTGTTTTCATGTTCTACCCTTTCTGTGATAAAATGGTAGTGATGATTTAGGTTCATCACTTAAGCGCTTTGTTCTTGCTGGACTGCGCTTTTTTCTTTGTCCTGATAAAGTGTCTTTAATTCCTTGATGCTGTAGCCTATCAACCTAGCTACTGTCTTTGTGCGTACCTTGTAGCTGTAAATCCAGTTGATGCCTAACTCTTCTTTATCAATCTGCAATGCTTTTTCAAAGAGAACTGTTAGGTCTCTTCCTGAATACGTGCTAAGCCTTCCTACTTCCGTTTTGTTTAAATAAGGCATACTAATAAGCTGCTCTATACTCTTGATGACTTTCACTAAATCTAACCTCCTTTCTAAACTTAGTTTAGTTATTCAACAATTTGTTGAATTGCATCCGAAAAAAATATTGCTGATTGGAATATTTAAGATTTTACATAGCAGTTCTGCATCTTTAATTTGCATCGTAGATGGATTAGTTTCCCATGATGATATAGTCAAACGGTGAACCCCCATTTTATTTGCGAGTTCTTCTTGAGTTAATCCAGCATCTACTCGAGCTGCCTTAATAGATATCTTATTCATCTCCTATCACCTCTCTTTCTACTTGGCAACATTATAATTCAACGTTTTGTTGAATGCAAGTATATTTTTACATTTTGTTGATTTTTTTTGACATTATATTAAAATTAAATTGTAAAAACGTTGATTGGAGATTGTTTATGAAAATTACAATTGGAGAAAACATTAAAAAATTACGTGAAAGTAAAAAAATGAAACAAGAACAATTAGGGAATTATATTGGTGTCGGTGGAGCCACCATTTCATCATGGGAAACCGGAAGAACAGAACCAAATATGGGGTATACACAGGCACTGGCTGACTTATTTGGCATAAGTACTGATGAGCTAATTTACGGAAAAAAAGATATTCTCACCGAAATTCCAATGGATAATATTGTCTTCGATGACTACTTCCCACTACATTATTGGTCTGGACTATCGGCAGGTAGCTTTGAAGAATTGATTGAGGCAGAACCTGATTCAGTTGTGTATGTGCCTATTACATTTCAGAATAAGAAAAAACGTTTGCACGCTTTTAAGATTAACGGCACTTCAATGAACAATGTAATTCCAGATGGCTCTATTGTTGTATCTGAAGATAATTACAATAATGCAATAAAGTACACCGATGGCACAATCGTTGTTGCGTTCATGGATGGAACAGCAACAGTAAAGAGATTATATTCCGGTGAAGACAGCATTACCCTTTCACCAGATAGCACCGACAAGTCGCACATGCCTATTATCGTTCCTAAAGATAAGGAACTAGTAATCATCGGGAAAGTCATTTGGCACATGAATCCTGAAGACATAGCAGAGAAATGTTATTAAGAAAGAGAAGAAGGAGATAAATAATATGGGCTTACTTGCCATTTTTAGAAAGAACAACGAAGAAATAGATTTAAATTATGTAGAGGATTTGTTTTCTACTTTAAGTATTGGAGCACCATCGAGTGAAAAAGCAAAAAACTTTTCAAAAATACATGATCGGCAAGAAGTTTTAGATGAAATCATCCACATTGCAAAACAATATAATTCGCCACGTGCAAAATATATAGCTGCTCTTGCATATGGGTGGTCACGTGTCTCTCGCCGAAAAGAAGCAATCCATTTCATAAATGATTATTTATTAGGCCCTTTATACTTAGAAAAAGGAAAGCATGTATCATTCTTAATGCCTGATGGTAAACACGCCACCTCTGAAGAAGCAAACAATATTCTTACCGCTGAATTATATAGATATCTAGGCAAGGCATATGAAGGAGAATATATGTTTGAAGCAGCGTTAGAAACATATAAAAAAATGCACAGTTTAGATGGCCGACACTTATATAGCACATTGATACCAATATGTGAAATTTACATAAAACTAGGAGATATAGATACTGCTATTTCTTTAGTCAAGAACAACAAACCTTATCCATCGATACGGAAAGAAGAATTACGTTTGGAGAATTCAGTAAAAAAGAATTATTTAGAGAAATATCAGTCAATGAAAGAACGAAATTACGTATATAGACCAAGAAAGAAACAGAGTAAATCTATATAAGGAGATTGCTATGGACAACACATATAACATTTTTACTACTGAACGCCGAATAGACATTGTAAAAGAATGTGGCCGTATAATGGATCTTTGCAAAGAAAGTAAATTCATTTATCCAATCAAACATGTTTCTTTTGATATGTATGACTATATTGGGAATGAAGAGTTTTACTATGATGAGTATTTTGAAGATAATACATATTCTTTGATTGCCATATTTGACTATGCTATTTTACATTGGAATTATAGAATTACTGCTGCGTCTTTTTCACAATATTTGAGTGATATTGGTGCAATCGATTTTTTCCTTAATAAAAATGCAGAAAGCAAAGCAATGCTAACTCTTGCAACAATCGTAAATTTAATAAGTTGGAGTGATAAATTTATTGAAATATTGTTTGCAGATTTACCAGATAGCATTATTCACACAACTCAAGTTTTATATAGGAAATCTATAAAAGTAATTAACGAAAATATTACTACAGTACTAGAACAAATTAACTATAAAATTTCAGATTATGGAGAAGATAGAAAAATTTTTACTAAACGTGATGCGGACGTTGATTCTGTATTAGGTATAGATATTAAATTAGACCAGTATCTATTAGGCTATTTAGATATACAAAATCAAGATAATATTCAATTTAAAAAACATGCTTTAAAAACTCTTGCCGATCATCTTGAACCACATAAATCAGAATTCAAAGAAACTGCAATGCACAGTTATTACGATACCTTTGCGTTTGCAGTAAATAATATGAATATTCGCCACAACAATAAGTCCCAAATAAACTTAGGTGGTTCTGAAAAAGAAGTTTATGACAAAATTTTCCGGATCGGAATACACCTTATACGAGAATTAAATGTACGTGAAATTAAAAAAGAAATCGATCAATATAAACCAAAATAAAAAAAATCCGACTGCTACCAACAGTCGGATGGCAGTAAACTCACACAACCAATGTGCTTTTACTGTACTCAATTTTAACACGAAAGGAGTGTTATATGGAACAAATAGAAAAGTATTTAGATGAAATTGAAGCTGCACTCTACAAGATGTCACCTACAGAAAGAGAACACCTAATGGAAGTGCTACATCTTGCATTTGCTGATTACTTCAGTAACAACTATAGAAAATCCTAGAAAGGAGTACATATGTCTGCTTTAAAAGATAAAAAAACAGGTCTTTGGTACTATGTCTTCAAAGTGCAGAACCCAATTACAGGCAAATTATCCTGGAAGAAGAAACGCGGATTTGCCACAAAGCGTGAAGCTCAGCATGCAGAAGCTGACGCACAAAGGCTGAAACACGATACTGTCGGAGAGTTGACGTTTAAAGACATTTCACACCAGTGGGAAGATTACAGACAATCAAGCAAAGCAAGCCGTAGACAGCACACAGAGCACTTTGCAAAGCGATTCTCAGAACTTTATGAACTTCCTATCAAGAAAATAAAAAGAGCCGCTCTAGCAGACTGGTATAGCGCCTTATCGAAAGATACAACATACTCTACACAAACCAAAAACGTAACAATTTCTTACGTAAAGTCAGTCTATAAGTATGCAAACGAAGTCTATGATGTTCCAAATATATCTGCCCTTTTAAGAAGACTAAAGAAAACGGATTCCGAGATTATTAACGAAGAAATGAGCGTTTGGACTGTAGATGAATTTAATCAGTTTATTTCAAGCGTTGATACTGAACTATATAAGCTGTTTTTCTCATTCTTGTTTTGGACCGGATGTCGCCGCGGTGAAGCCATTGCTTTACAAAAGAGCGATATCGAAGATGCCTGGATCACAATTAAGTACAGTCAGCGAAGTGCATTAGAAGGTCTCAAACCAACAAAGACTAAGAACACACGAAAAATACAGATGGATAGCAAACTGCTTTCATCGTTACAGCCTTTACTAGATGCTCCAGGTAACTATCTTTTTGGTGGAGAACACCCACTATCTCCGACAGAAATATCTCGCCAATTTAATAAAGGAATAGTAAAAAGTGGAGTAAGTAAGATACGAATTCATGACTTGAGACACAGTCACGCTACCTTTTTAATCAATAGCGGTGTGAATATTGTTGCAGTTTCGAAAAGATTAGGACATACCAATATTGAGCAAACCCTGAAAACTTATACACACCTACTAGATCAAACAAATGAGGCACTAATAAACACGATAAATATTGCAAAAAGTTGACCAAAAGTTGACCACTGCATAAGAAAACCCGCTATTTATGCGGGTTTTTTAACTATGGCGCAGGAACAGGGATTTGAACCCTGGCACCGTGTTACCGATCTACAAGC